>Ga0136590_1000996_pt1 | contig 12493 bp, 9 predicted proteins | sample AntRauMFilla3765_FD_104934 | JGI IMG/M metagenome (GOLD analysis project Ga0136590, IMG submission 104934) | Saline lake microbial communities from Rauer Islands, Antarctica - Metagenome Filla 3 #765 | ecosystem: Environmental > Aquatic > Non-marine Saline and Alkaline > Saline | place... | reverse complement strand
GATGTTGACTAGGATGCGATCGAGCTGGGCGGGGCGGTCGCCCATGTGGAGCAGCGGGCAGATGAAGAGATCTTCGAGGGCGTCGCTCACGTAGTCGCCCCCGCTGGCGGCCCCGGTGCCGAAAATCGTGCGTCCGCCGCGGTCGCGAAAGACCGAGCGGATGGAGCTGATGTCCTGATTGATCAGGCCAGTCTTCAGCAACATGGCGCAGAGGGAGTTGACCCCGCGCCCGATCCAGCGGTCAGCCACGGCGAAGGCGTTGAGCACGGAGGTATCCTCCTCGCCCTCTTGGAGGAGTATGTCATTGGGCAGCGGGATGAGACCGTGGACAAGTTGGCGAAGTTCACCGATACTCTCTTCCGCGATGTGTTTCCGGCGGCTGCCTTCGAAGGAGAACGGAAGAGTCGCGAAGGCGAGCACGAGGGCCTGGGTCTTGGCCGCGACTTCGGCGACGATACTGGCGACAGCACTGCCGGTGCCGCCTCCGAGCCCGACGACAAGAATGATGAGGTCCATCTCACCAACGAGGGCTGCGATAGCATCGCGGTCAGCCTCGGCAGCTTTTTTGCCAATCTCAATCTCTCCACCCGCACCGAGTCCACGCGTGACGGAGCGGCCAATAACGAGTTTTTCCGCGACCCGTGAATGGGCCAGTGCCTGCGCGTCGGTATTGATGGCCGCGAGCTGGACATTGCCAGTCCCGCCGAAGTCGTCGAGCACCAGGCCGTCCACCGCATTGGTGCCGGCACCTCCGACGCCGATAATCTTGATCTTCAGCTCGTCGGTGGTGCTTTGCGGGGTAGTTAAACTTTCATTCGTGGTGTCCACTTAATCAAAATTGAGAAGGCCAGTGAGTTTGCGCAGTATACTAGCGGGCTTGGCGGACTTTTGTCGATCCTCCTGTCCAGTCAGCGCGTAATGCAGAAGTCCGAGTGCGGTGCTGTATCCGGGGTGGCGAAGCTCTGCCGCGACGTCGAGCGGCCCATCGAACACGCGGGCCTCAAGGCCGAGATTGCGACGGACGGATTCCTCGATGCCGGTGAGCTGGGAACTGCCGCCGGTGAGCACGACACCACAGGCGATATCGGCAGGGTTGTAGAGTTCCGCATTCTCCAGTTGTTCTTTAATGATGGCGAAGACTTCGGAGACGCGGGCATCGATAATCTTGGTAATGGCCGCGAGTGGGTATTCGCGATCACCGATGGTCAGATCGCCGTAGAGCCAGACTTTTACGTCACGGTCGGCGCTGTCGTAGTAGGCTCGACCATGCTCGATCTTAAACTCTTCAGCGCTCTTGCGACCCAAGCGGAGGCCGATACTGAGGTCGTTGGTAATGTGATCGCCTCCGACCGGGACGACGCCGGTTTTCACGATGTAACCTTCGCGGTAGAGCACATAGTCGGTGGTGCCACCTCCGATGTCGATGACGAGTGCGCCGTTATCCTTCTCTGCGTCTTCGAGGAGCACGGCACCAGAGGCGATGCTGGAGATGATCATATCGCTGACATCGAGATCGATCCCCCTAATCACGCGGATGCTGTCGCTGACTTTGGCACTCTCACCGTGGACGGACCAGTAGCCGACTTGCAACTGGCGTCCTTCGCGGGAGAGCGGATTATCGACGGGCTGGCCGTCGAGCGCGAATGGATTCTGGATGTGGTGGATGTAGGTGCGGTTCGGCGGGAGTTTCCGGCGCTTGGCATCCTCTTTGGCCTGGTTGATATCGATCCCACGAACGATGTTATCCGACGAGCTGACGTTCGTGGTGCCGACATTAAAATTACCCATTAGGTGGCTTCCAGTCTGCGCCAGATAGACTTCGTCGATGCGTGATTGCGCATTTTTCTCCGCCTTCATAATCGCCGCGTGCACGCAATCACTGGCGGCGCTGAGGTCTTGGATCACGCCCTTTTTCACCCCTATTGAGGAGCCGATGCTATGGCCGATAATATTCAGGCCTTCATCGCCGATGATTTCGCCAAGGAGCACCACGACTTTAGAGGTCCCGATTTCGACGGCGCCAACTACTCTGGACTCACTCATTCAGACAGACTTATTGAAGTGGTGGAAAGACATCTTTTAAAAGCTACTAATACGACCACTGCTAAACTGCACGGCCGCTGAGCCGCGTAAAGAAAGATCGATACGTTCCATCGAGGGATTTCCCAAGGAGCGCACATACTCTAAGATGACTTGTAGGCGGTCGAGTTGCAAGTCGAAGTCAGTCGAGGCTCCGAAGATGATACGGGGGACATAGCTACTGCGGACCTCGATCACCTCGCCGAAAAGCAACGCATCGCCCGAGTAGTGCTCCAGCGAGACCACTTTCCAGGTGCGATAAAAATCCGGCTGTTTTTGGCGTGCTATAGTCAGCAAATCCGCCACCCGATCAATGCCCCGTAAAGGTCGAATACTCCCATCGCTGTGTTGATAGGGTTGCACGAAAGGCAAGCGGGCCAGCGCGGTCTTGGGATAGCCGACCCCTTTGTAAATCGTGCCATCGCGAGCGACAATGCGCTGCTCAGGTTTTCCCTCGGCCGCCTGCACGGCGATTCGCAAGACCGGTTGACGCTCTTTGACCGAGATTTTCAGTGAACTGGGAAAGACTCGCTCCACCTCAGCGGAGATCACCTGAGGCTCATTCTCCAACGACTGCTTCATGCCATAGATATCAATTTCCATCATGGTGGTGCCCTTCCCCAAACGAATGACCGTGCCCAGCCAGCGATCCGGCAGCACCCCGTTCGTCTTGAAAATGATCTGCTCAATTTCCCGGGAAGGCGTGGTAATATGGATCGGCTCTTCCCTGGCTTTGATCACCGAGCTGAGCCAGAAGACCAGCGCAATGAGCCCGACCAGGAGCAGGACTGCCGCAAGCAATTTGAGCAGCTTTACCTGGCGGCGCTTTTTTGCCTGGGGCGAGTTGATCCTTTTCTTCGGATTACCCGCCAGTTCCCGCCAGCTTTGAGAACCGGTCGCCGAGCTGCTGCTTTTGCTTTTACCCCGACCGATCATGAGGCGGTCCCTCCGTTAGTGCGGTTCGACAATCGCTTGATTGCCGGCATCACAAGTGCCTCTGCCAGGGTCTCGAAGTCATAGTCAAGACAGGACGCGCTCTTGGGAAGTAAGCTCGTGGCGGTAAGCCCTGGTAGTGTATTAATCTCGAGAAAATAGAGCTGCCCGCCTTCCAGAAGAAAGTCGATTCGAGCAAAATCCCGACAGCCGCAGGCCAAAAAGAGACGTTCCGCGTAATCCCTGATTTGCATTTCGACCCCCGGTTCCAGCTCAGCAGGGAAGCGATACTCGGTCGACCCTGGGGTATATTTCGCCGCGTAGTCATAAACCCCGCTTGCGCTAACAATTTCCACCACCCCCATGGCTTTACCCTGCAATAAGCCGACAGTCAGCTCTCGCCCACAGATACGCTGCTCGATGAGCCATTTACCGGTATGAATCTGCGACAGTGCGACACCGAGCGCTGAGCGATGCTCGGCAAAATGCAGGCCCACACTACTGCCCTCGCCCACCGGCTTGACCACAAGCGACGTGCCCAACTGCTCGATCACGGAATCGGCCAGCGGGGTCTCTTCCGCATTAAAAACCATCCAGTCAGGCGTCGGGACCTGCTGCTCGCGGGCGATCAACTTGGTCGCCGCCTTATCCATGCACAGGCGACTGGCCGCCGCATCGCTGCCACAATACTCGATTCCTGCTTCTTCGAGGAGGGCCTGAATTTGCCCGTCCTCACCAAAGCCCCCGTGCAAGGCAGGAAAAACCACCGTATCCGAAGACTGAATACTTCCCGGCAAAGCGTCCTCGTCCAGGCGGACCAACTCAACGGAGTGCCTCGCTTCAAGAGCAGCCGCCAGGGCTTGCCCGCTCGCCAGAGAGACGTCGCGTTCCTCGCTCGTGCCACCGTGAAGGACAAGGATCTTTACCGGATTAGACATCATCACCCTCCTTGAGCACTTCGGCCCAGCTAGAGCCGACAAGTAAGACCTCAGGCTCCAAATCGTAGCCGGATTCGTCCTTTACCTTCGCGCGGACCAGCCGGACCAGCTCAATCACATCCGCGGCCGTGGCACCGCCCTGATTCACGATAAAATTGCCATGCACACTCGACACTTCAGCCGCCCCGACGCGCAGGCCCTTGAGCCCGTGCTCGTCGATCAGTTTACCCGCATAGTTGCCCTCCGGATTTTTGAAGATGCAGCCGGCACTCGGTCCGCGCGGCTGATTTTCTTTGCGCGTTGTCGAATAGCTATCAATGCGGCTCCGTATGGAAGATTCCTCCTCACTCTCCGGACTCTTCAGCACCGCTCCAAGTGCGATTCCCCGGCTTATTTCCTCCACCCGGCGGTAGCCAAACTGAAAATGTTCCTTCGGCCAGTCCTGATAATTCCCGCTTCCATCGATAAACTGAACCCGCTCCACCACGTCGAACATCCAACTGCCCATCGCACCGGCATTCATCCTGAGCGCGCCACCGACCGAGCCAGGGATCCCTTCGAGGAATTCAAAACCGGACAGCCCCGCATTGGCAGCAAAGCCGCAAATCTCCTTCAAGCGCACACCCGCCGCCGCCCAAATGAGCCCTGCTCCGATAGGTTCGACCTTCCGCCAGTCAGGTGCGGAGAAGCGGACGACCAGACCATCGAAGCCCGCATCGGCAACAAGCAGATTCGAGCCCCTGCCGATACAAAAACAGTCCAAATCAAAGAGCGCCACCATCTTGAGAAGTTGCTGCAAGTCAGCGCGACTTGCCGGTTCGGCATAAAGCCGGGCCGGACCACCAATACGCATGGTTGTCTTGTTGGCCAGTGGCTCATTTAGCTTAATCGTCGCTTCCGGCGAGAGACGTCTCTTAAGAAAATCGAGGCAGGCCGCATCCACACTGCCTGGTTCCCGCAGCAAAGCGGCTCCAGCATCTGCGAAGTCCTCGATATCTCCTGCGCCCACAAAAGCCAACATCGTGGGCTGGGCTCGGGCTGCTTCGATCACTTGCCTCAGTCCCCGCAGCCGAGATTCGAGCACGATCGGCTCAAAACCACTGAAGGCATCGACCAGATCCGTCAGTTCGCCACTCTCGATGACGCCCTCGTGAGCGGAATAAACCGGCAGGAGATAGCAGACATCCGCTTTCGACAAAGTCGCGGCAAAATCCTCCTTAAACTGGCGGGTGCGGCTGTAACGGTGCGGCTGAAAGACGACAATAAGCTGCCGCTGCCCTGCCCTCTCCCGAAGATTCTGGATGAGCGCGTCGATCTCAGTCGGATGGTGCGCGTAATCCTCGACCAGAGTTAAATCCCCTTCATCATAAAGCACCGCTTGCCTGCGGGCGATCCCCGGAAAGCCCTCCAAGGGCCGCTCCGGTAAATCCTCCATCAAGCAACGCAACACTGCTAATGCCGCACTGGCGTTGGCCTCGTTAAATCTTGAGCCCTTCGCAGAAGGATAGCGGACGGTTTCCACCTCCTTCAACCCGTTTAAATCAAGTCCTTCCGGGAGAAATACTTTTTGCCGGGTCCTCTGGGCCAATTGGCGGAAGGCTGCTTCCAGTTGAGTGGCTTCCTTGTAACGGTCCGCATGATCCCAGTCGAGATTGAGCACGAGCGTGTGCTCTGGGGTAAAGCCTTCGATGGTGCCGTCACTCTCATCGATTTCTGCAACCAGCCAGGCACTATCGGAGTAGTGGCATGGGGCCAGAGAATCGTCGGCAAACAAACCGCCCAACATGTAGTTGGCTGGAATACCACAGCGCTGCATTCCATAGGCAATCATACCTGTGGTGGTGGTCTTTCCGTGGCTACCGACCACAGCGATCAGCTTCAAATCCGCCGCAATTCGTGCCAGCATCTCACCCCGCCGCACACAATCCAACCCGGCCGCCTTGGCGGCATCGAGCAGAGGGTGCCCCGGACGCACCGCGCTGGAATAAACAACCGTCGTGAAGCGGTTCAACTGCTCGCCGAAGACGAAGTCCTGCAATTCGACACCGCTTGCCGCGAGATGCTTGCGCACATCTTCCTGCAAACAAGCATCATATCCCGTTATTGAATACCCCGCGCTGGACATCCAGCACGCTAGGGGAGCCATGCCCATTCCTCCGACGCCGAGAAAGAGATACTGCGCTTCGTGTTTCGCGCTCATGACTCTACCTCCGCAGTTTGCTGTGCCTTGGCCCGTGCATAATCCTCACAAAGTGCTTCTAAGTCGGAGGCGATTCGCTCACTGGAGTTAAAACGGTCGAGACGTTCCATATTCGACTTAAATTTTGCCAGCAGAGAATCGTTAAAAATGAGTTCGTTGACCTCGTCGGCCAGTTGATCGAGGCGTTCTTGCTCCAGCACCATGCCGGCACCATGCTGCTCGTGCATTCTCGCATTCGCCCGCTGGTGGTCGTCAACCGCATAAGGATACGGGATCAGAATCACAGGGGCGCGGCAACGAATGATCTCGGCGATCGATCCCGCGCCGGCCCTCGAAATGACCAGATCCGCCGCGGAAATAACTTCACCCATCTGATCGGAAAAGGGCACCAGCGTCGCCGTGACATCGGAACCGTCATGCCCGATTTCGTGAATGGTGCCCGAAGAGCTGTTCCCCAGACCGGTGACGCAGTAAACAGAAATCCCTCTTTCCGCGAGCTGCCCAAAATTTTGCACCACCCAGTCATTGAGGGCTTTTGCCCCTTGGCTCCCTCCGATAATAACCAGCAGCTTACTTGCGACCTTGATCTTGAGCCTCCGGGCCGCTTCCGCTTTGAGCACATGCTTGATATCGGCCCGGACCGGGTAGCCGTAGTAACGAATCAGGCCGGGCGGCACCGCATTCAGGCGCACGCCATCCGGCATGTAGATGCGACTGGCTATACGTTTCATGATACGAATGGAACGACCCGGCACGCAGTTGGCCTCATGCATGGCGACCGGCACTCCCGCCAGGCGGGCCGCCAACCCGAGACCGAGTGAAAGATAACCACCGAACAACAGCACCAATTCAGGTGACTCCTCGCGAAGCAACTTGCGGGTAAAAAGAAAACTGGAGAACAAGCTGACCATAAATTTCAGGCGCTGGAGTAATCCACCGGTAAAGGCGCGACCAGGCGTCGTCATAAAATTCAACTGCGAATACTTTTCGACCAGCCGCGAGTCGACTTGCTTTTCGCTGATCAGGAGCACGCACTCGTTATTCCGCTCCTGAAGCACTTCAGCCACAGCAATGCCCGGCGCGAGATGCCCGCCAGTGCCACCACAAGCGATAATGATCTTGCTCATATATCACGCTGCCTCCGCAGCGCCGGCATTTCCCAGGAACGAAAGCCGTTTAGAATAATGCCAGTCAAGGTAAACATCAGGACAAGGTTTGAACCTCCGTAAGAAATAAAGGGCAAGGACATACCCTTGGTTGGAAGGCTGCCGGTCACCACCCCGATATTAATCAATGCTTGAAAGGTGATGAAAAGTAGAGCCCCCATCACAAGCAGATACTGGTAGAGGTTTGGTGCCCGTCGAAGTTGAAGCACACCGATAAAAAAAAGTGTCATATAGAGCAGCACCACACCCGCAGTAAAAACGAAGCCAAGCTCTTCTGCTACGATCGCAAAAATAAAATCGGTATGCGCTTCGGGGAGAAAAGACATTTGCTGGCGGCCTTCGCCGAGTCCGACGCCCTGCAAGCCACCCGCGCCAAAGGCGAGAATTCCCTGCCAGAGTTGGTAGGCACTGTCCCCGCGGTTTCCCTCCACATCCAAAAACGAGGTGATCCGCCGCAGGCGGATCGGATCGTGATACACCGCTACCGAAAAGGCACTTAGTGCCAAAACCCCGGTTGGAATAAGAAATTTTAAGCGCGCACCGGCTAAAAATAACATCAGTCCGCCCACAGCACCGCATAGAAAAGCCGTGCCAAAGTCCGGTTCGATAATAATCAGTCCGCAAAAGATACCGAGAATGCCGCATGGCACCAGATAACCTTTCAGGATATGATCCAAATCGCGGCGATGCGCGGCGAGATAGTGGGCAAGAAGAAAGAGCAAGCCGAGCTTACCGATTTCGGAAACCTGCAAGCGCATGGGGCCGAATTCCATCCAGCGCCGCGCCCCATTCACCTCAACGCCGATCCCCGGAATCAGGACCAGCACCAGCAACAAAACCGCTCCACCACCAAGAAAAAGGACATAGTCACGTAACACTTCCAGGTTGACCAGAAAGGCAAAGGCGCCGGCAAAGCTGGCGATGACCAGCCAAATCAATTGCTTCTGCAGCAGTCTCGTCGAATCCTCGAACATCGATTGCGAAGCACTAAACAGAATGACCAAGCCAAGGAAGGTCAGCGCAACTACAATCAGGCAGAGGAAAAAGCCGACCGGCGGAAGATGCTTGATAGGATTATGCGAGACCAGAGGAGCACTCATTCTCGAACGCTTTATATCGTCTGAGTCTATTATCTTTCAACGGGTTATTCTTCCAGCCGAATGACAGGGATCTCGATTGCATTATTAAAAATATTGTCCGGATCAGGTGCGGCTACGGGCTCGGAAAACTCACCTTCAAGCAATGGATCGGCTTCGATGATTCTGATTTCATTCGATCCAATGCGGGTTGAGGGCAAAGACGGCACGACCGAAACCGGCTGCGCAGGTGCCGACCGGACCACAGTCTCCACCCGGCTATCGACATTGGCGGCACTGCCAGATCCGCTAACGGTCAACTTCCGGCCCACCCGCAACTTACGCGGATCGGTAATACTGTTCATCGCGAGTAATTCGTTGGTAGTCATGCCATATTGACGGGCAATTTTACCCGGAAACTCTCCAGCCTTCACGGTGTGAGTTCGCGTGCCACCACCGGAAGCCGCCACCGAGCGCGTGATCGCAGGAGTAGGCGTGGAAGACATTGGTGCGCCTCCCGTCGCAGCACTTCCCGCCGGGACGACCAAGCTTTCCCCTACCCGAATTATGTCCGAGCTTTTGCCGTTGGCCGCCTTGAGCGCACGGACCGTGGTGTCATAGCGCTTGGCAATTCTCGATAAATTATCGCCCCGCTGCACGGTGTAAGTGGTGGTGGCCTGATCAAAGCCACTCGGTTGATAGGTATCCGGCGTGCCCACGCTGACCGTCGCGGTGCTGCTCTCGACTGGGAGCTGAATCTGCTGCCCGACTCGAATAACCGAATTTTTATTCAGCCCGTTGACGGCATAGAGCTCATTCAGCGATACATCGTAGCGCTTGGCAATCGACCAAAGATTGTCACCTTTCTTAACCGTGTAGCTTTGAAAGCCGGAACCCGCGATATCAACCGTCTGTCCGCCGGACATCGATTCGATCGGCTGAAGTGGCTCGATGGGCTCCAAAGGCTCAACGTTTTCAAAGGAATCCAACGAGTCACTTTCGAAACCAGCATTAAATGCGGCATCAAGGCCTTGTCCCTCTCCTAATTGAGTGGCCGGGATAAGCTCCCCCGAACTGCGCGAAGCCCCTTCAACATTTGATCGGAAAGCCCGGCCCTGCGTGGGGGTCTGTGTGGGCGTCTGTGTGGGCGTCTGTGTGTGGATCTGCGTGGGAGGTTGGCCAGTCTGGCAACCGGGCTGCACCAAGAGCACGGCAATGACACAAAGGTGAAGACTGAGAACACAGCCGAAGATTTTGGATACTTTCATGATGATTGATGTTTAAGTTTCTGTTTATCTAAGAATAGTCAGCTCTAGCGAGCTTCTACAAACCTAAAACTATGGAATTGAAGGATTTTCCGCGCGCTTCGTAGGACGTAAACTGATCGAAACTGGGAAATCCGGGACTGAGCACAACATTGGCAGGGGTGCATGCGGCAGCAAGTTTGCTGGCAACCCGCACGGCCTGATCGAAAGCTGGGACCACTCGCACATTCTCAAGCTGATCCGTCAAGGCCTCCATCATCTGCGGGGCGGCTTCACCATAAAGCACGGCGGCATCGATTTGCGGGGCAAGCTCTTTGGCAAAAGCTCCCAGGTTGCCACCTTTAATCCTGCCCCCGCCAATCCAGATGATCGGCCGGGGCACCGCTTGCACGGCTGCTAGCGTCGAGTGAAAATTGGTCGATTTCGAATCGTTCCAGTAGTTCACTCCTCCCTTCCCTACGACGACATCCAGCCGGTGGGGTGCTAGCTTAAATTCGTTTGCCGCAGCCAGAAGTGCTTCCACGGGCTCAGCCGTCAGCCGCCAGAATTCTGCCGCAAGCGCGAAATTTTCACTGTAGGGGAAGCGGGTAAAGACCGAATCCGGCCTGAGGCGACTCATTAAAGCACGGTCTTCATTCGCAATGCGGGCTCGACCGAATGGCTCATTGACCCGGTCCAACCACGGCACCACTTGCGGGCCGATCACACAAACAGAGTCAGGCTTGAGGCATTTAAATAATTCGGCCTTCGCCAAAAAGTAGTGGGCCATGCTCTCGTAGCGATCCAGATGATCCTCCGCGAAGTTAGTCCAGAGCAACCCGTCGAGCTGGATTCCACGAGAAAGTTCGGCCTGGAACGAACTGATTTCGCACACGGCATAGGCCGACTCGACGTTCTCAACATCCAGGATTACGTCGCTGAGTGGCTGGCCGATATTACCGGCGAAGACTGCATTTTTACCGGCTCGCTGCAGTGCCTCCGCCAGAAAGTGCGTCAGTGTGGTCTTACCATTGGTCCCGGTTATTCCGATTAGGTGCCCCTTCCAATGTTCTGCCGCAAAACTAATCTCGGATTGAACCCGCTTACCGGATCGTTCTGCCTGCAAACGCCAAGGATGGTCGGCAGCGAAGCCTGGGCTAAAGATGAAACGATCATATCGGGCTAACTGCGAAAGATCGAAACTACCTTTGTCGCCGCCTCCGGCTTCATCAAACAGGGTGACTTCATGCCCCTGCGCCAGCGCCAACCTTTTCGCCGCTTGACCACTGAGGCCGACTCCAAAAATGGCAAGACGCAGTCGCATACCCTACCGTAGTTTAAGCGTAGCCAATCCAGCCATCGCAAAAATCAAAGAGAGAATCCAGAAGCGAATCACCACTTTGTTTTCATGCCACCCCTTTAATTCAAAATGGTGGTGAATCGGGGACATCTTGAAGATGCGTTTACCCCGTATTTTAAAAGAGGCGACCTGCAAAATCACCGAACCGGCCTCCATCACGAAAATTCCGCCAACGATGACCAATGTGAAGGGCTGGTGCACCATGAATGCGATCATCCCAATCAGTCCGCCAAGCGGGAGCGATCCAGTATCGCCCATAAAGACCTCTGCCGGATGGGAATTATACCAGAGGAAGGCGAGACTTGCGCCCAACAAAGCAGCACAAACAACCGCCAATTCTCCGGTCCCGGGAATGAAGCTGATAAAGAGGTAGTCGGCAATGATGGCATTTCCGGAAGCATAGGCCATAATCGCATAGGCCAGGGCCACGGTAACGGTGCAACCAATAGCGAGCCCGTCAACCCCGTCGGTCAGATTGATGGCATTACTTGATCCGGCGAGGACCAGGAATAGAAAAGGGGCCAGCAACCATAACGGCATCGAACTGATTAACACATCCTTGTAAAATGGCACCCAGAGTTCACGCATCTTGCCCGCCGACTCCGGAAAGCTCAGAAGCAGTGCCAGGGCAACCACCGTAAGCAAAGCCTGCCCAGCCAGTTTCCACCGCCCGGAAAGACCGGCACTATTGCGCCTGGCAATTTTCAGGTAATCATCGAGAAAACCGATGACCGTCAATCCGGCATAGACCAAAAGTGCCGTATAAACATAAACATTCGGTCGGGCCCAAAGCAAGGCGCTGATGATAACGGAAGCGCAAATCATGAGGCCACCCATGGTCGGCGTCTGGGCCTTGGCCGCATGCAGCTCAGCAAGTTGACCAACTTCGTCCTCTCCGCGAAGCGATTGCCTCGCCCGAAGCTCGCGCAACTTGGCAAAAATCCAGGGGCCCACAATAAAACCGACGCTAATGGCAGTGAGTCCAGCAAAGGCACTGCGAAAAGTAAGATAGCGAAAGAGGCGCAGGGGCCCAAAGATGTGTTCGAAATCTGCGAGATAGGAAAGCATTGAAGAGTCTAGAGTGAAAGTGAGAGTGAACGTCTAAGTGATCGATTCTGGCAGGAGTTTTTCCAGATGGTAGGCGCGGCTGCCCTTGAGGAAGAGCGCGCCTTTAAAATCGGCAACCATAGACTGGATACTGGCAATATTTTCGGCGAATTCTATTTGCTCCGGGAATCCCCCGGTGCCCAGCGCCCCCTGCAGATAAGCAGCGGTCAACCTTTCGGGGCCGACAAATAGGGCTCTGTCGTCGGGCCGAAGAATCAGCCCCTTGCCGACCGAGAGGTGGAAGTCTTCGGCGGCGGCACCCAGTTCATTCATGGCACCGAGCACATAGCAGCGAGGCATGCCGGTCGGTGCGGATTGCTGGAAGGCTTGAAGCGAATCAGCCATCGAGGCAGGATTAGCGTTGTAACAATCGATATAGTAGTAGTGCTC
>Ga0136590_1000970_pt1 | contig 12709 bp, 8 predicted proteins | sample AntRauMFilla3765_FD_104934 | JGI IMG/M metagenome (GOLD analysis project Ga0136590, IMG submission 104934) | Saline lake microbial communities from Rauer Islands, Antarctica - Metagenome Filla 3 #765 | ecosystem: Environmental > Aquatic > Non-marine Saline and Alkaline > Saline | place... | reverse complement strand
TTGCGGTGCCTCTTGGCCAATGGTTACGCACCAGCTTGCGGGACTGGGCAGAGAACCTTCTTGACGAGGGCCGATTACAGCGTGAGGGTTACTTTAACCCGACCCCCGTTCGTCGTCTTTGGCAGGCGCACCTTTTAGGGCAAGATGATCATGCCTTTGCTTTATGGGGTGTACTGATGTTTCAGGCTTGGCTGGATGAAGGGGGTTGATTCGATGACCGCTGACTGCCCGAAAGTCAGTATTGTGACCCCAACATACAACCGCGCGCGCTTCATTAGAGAGGCGGTGGAGAGTGTGTTGGCCCAGACCATGCCAAACTGGGAGCTACTGATTGTCGATGATGGCTCCACTGACGATACACGAGAGGTTTTGGCGTCTTACTTGGCGGATGAGCGAATTCAATATATTTATCAGCCCAATCAGGGACAGAGTGTGGCTCGCAATGCGGCTTTGGCCAAAGCACGGGGGGAATTTGTTGGTTTTCTGGATTCGGATGACCTTTGGCGTGCGCAGAAGCTCGAGCGTCAGCTTTCAATTTTTGAGGCCCAACCGGACGTACACATTGTGCACGGCGATGAAAGCATCATTGACGAGCATGGGCTGGAGATCAGCCAGGAAAATATGCGGCGTTATTCAGGTAACATTGCAGCCCAGTTATTGGCGGACAACAGCGTAAGCATTACGACGGCCCTCGTTAAGCGGGAATGTTTTGATGAGATGGGGTTGTTTCAGGCCAGCCATGGCGTTGCGGACGACTATGATCTTTGGTTGCGATTTTCTGTCCGGTACCGATTTTACTACGAGTCAGGAATTGTGGCGTCTTATCGGGTGATGGCGGATCAGATATCATCTGATAAACGTCGGCGCTTCGCAGCTAATGAAGCCATCATCGACAGTTTTCTCGAACAGTTTGGTTATGCTTTGACAGCGCAAGAAAAGCGCTGGGGCTTGGCGCATTTCTATTGCCGTAAAGCGAGATACTTCGCGAGCGTGGGTGAACGACGTTATGCTGCAGAAAGTGTATTCAAGGCTTTTCGTAAGGCACCATTGGATATTGTGGTCTGGCGGGCAATATACAGAGCGTTGGTGTCGCCTCAATGACTGCCCACAATGAGTTAGAAAAAGTTGACGGAGTGAGTCATTTGCCGCGCTGCGTTCCCTGGGAAGAAAAATACCGCGAAGGCGTTCTGGCGCTATTCAGTGACGTGCCCCATAAACGCCAATTGTGGCACTGGCAGTTTGAGGCCAACCCGTTTTTGCTGCCTTTTAATCCGGTGGTGCTGGTGGATGAAAAGGATCAGGTGGCTGGATTTAACGGCGTAATGCCTGTGAAGGCAACCAAAAGGGGTGAGCAGGTTGAGGTTTTGTGGAGTTGCGACTTCTATCTTGCGAAACACTGGCGCGGGCAAGGATTTGGTAGCCAAATAAAGCATGAATTGCACAGGACTTCGTCAATTATAATGGCGCTTGGTATCAGCGACCAGGCAAGTCATGTACTTCGCCATCTGGGCTGGGTTCCTGATGACTCCGTGCGAAGTTTCCGGATGGTTCGCAGGGCCAGAGAATTGCGAAGCCTAGCATTATGGGGCCTTCAGTTGATAAATAGAATACGAGGTAGAGCAGGTTTGTTGGATAGACGCTTTACTTATTCGCAGGAAACAAGCTTTTCGACCCACTCCTTTCTACCCGAAAAAGATCATGTTGACAGGCTTTGGCGTGAATGTGCTGCTACTTATGACTGGGTAGTTGAAAAAAGCTATCAATACCTGGATTGGCGATACCAAAAGCATCCTCTGGGGAGGTATGGGTTTGTTCACGCTGAGAGGGAAGGCGAACTGGTCGGGATTTTGATAGTTCGTACTCATAGCGAGCATCTACGAATCGTAGACTATGTCGGGCCGAGTAACGACGGTCAGTTGAAACAGGCGTTGGTGGATTACGCGGTGAATCGATGGCGCCATGTGGCCCAGGTATCCGTGATGACCTCTGATAGTCAGCTGAGTAAGTGTCTGTTAGCGGTAGGGTTTGTTCAACTCCGGGGAAAGCCCCGCTTCTTCCGATTTGAGGAAAAACCGTCACAAATGCCGTGGTTTATCATGGCAGGAGATTCTGATGGAGAATTTCTTCAGGCCGCTTCTGAATTCTGTAGTGTGGGGGCGACATGAGTTTGCATGTTAAACGCCTATCTGAGGCTGACTTCAAGAATATGGCCGAAGAGTGGCGCAGCTGTTTAGAGATGTCCCACGCTAACCCCCTTTTTCTTGGATGGCCATGGCTTTTTAGCTGGTGGGAGGTATGGTCGCAGATTTTGGGGCTTGAGCTTTTACTAATTGGTGTCTACGACGAGGGCGATACTCTTGTTGGTCTTGGGCCTTTTTATCGACGGGCAATGGTAACCTCCCTCGGCCTTAGAGTTTACCGTCTGTACCTGATTGGAAGTGCATGGCGGCTAGCGCCGACCGTTAGAACGGAGTATTGCGGTCTGATTCTGCCCAGAGGTCGTTCAATGGAGGCCAATAAAGCGGTTCTGCAGCTCGTAAATGAGTTGCAATGGGGCGAAATGATCTGCAGTGATGTGTCTGGGCCGGAGACAGCCCAGTTTGCACCTGATCACTGGTCTCGGGCTCATGGGCCGCGTCTGATTCAACGGACAAATGATCTGGGAATCAGAATCGCTGCGGGTGGTTCGTTCAATGAGTGGCTTAAAAGTCTTGGTAAGAACACTCGATTAAAAGTTTATAACAGAAGGACTTACCTGAGTGAACGTGGTGAGCTGGAGTTCGGGCCACATCGATATGACATGGACGGTGACTTTTTTGATTGTCTCAACGGGTTCCACCAAACCAGATGGGGCAAGCCGGTTTTTGATGTCGATGCACTGAGGTTTCATCGATTGTTTCTTTCAAGGTTGCCGTTGTGCGGCGGCAAGTCAGAGCTTACGGCGTTGAGATGCAATGGACAGTGTGTGTCGGTTTTGTATGATGTAGTTTTTGACGGGTGGAGAATGAACCTGCAAGCGGGTTTTATTGAAGACTTTGATAACAGAGTCTCGCTGGGTTCGCTCCATCTGGGCTTTGCTATTGAGGCTGCATTCTCTGACGCGGCAGTCAATTTTTATGATCTCTTGGCCGGAACAGGTAAAACCCATTTCTACAAATCCCACTTTAAGGGTGAGCCAGTAGAATTCTTTACCTTCCAAGTAGTGAAAAGTCCCTTCTTAGCTTTTCTGTACCAAATACAGTCTGTCAGTCCTGGGCCGGTTCAGCGGTTATTCAACCGAAGGATCGGATTGTAGAGTTACGAGCATACTCCGGCAGTGGTTAAGTCGTTTGCAGTATCTGGCAAATTTTTGAAATAAGAGGCAATATTGGCACTCAAATTCTGAAAAGGACAAAGTCAATGACAGGGAGTCGTTCGGACCAGCTTATTAAAAGATCGCTGCCATTTTTTTTCAGCTTTGCTGCCTTGGCATTGCTCACCGCCCCCACTCTAGAAAGCGTTTTCTCGCGCTGGCTTAAATTCGACGAATCTTACTCCCATGGCTTCCTACTCCTCGTTGTTGCGGCTTTTCTAACTTTTCGCAAATGGAAACCAGCGCCACCTGTCCCGGGTTTTTATGCTTGGTGGTTAGTGCCGTTCATCCTTGCACTTGCTGGCTATATGATGGGTGGAGTTTTGCGCGTTGAGGCTTTGCAGAATCTGGCGTTGGTTCCATTATTCTTGAGCGCTCTGGCGGTTCTAGTAGGCTGGAAGCAGGGCAAGCAATTTATTCTGCCCATCGGTGTTCTTGTTTTCAGTGTGCCGTTTTGGGATTACCTAAGCTGGCCGCTGCAACTTATCACTGTTGCTTTTAATGAGTTTGGCCTTGGGCTTCTGGGAATTGATTTCAGAATTGAGGGAGTCTACGTCTTTTTGACAGGGGTTGGGGTCTTCGAAGTAGCCCATGGGTGTTCCGGACTGCGTTACCTGTTGGTTGGCCAGTCTTTGGCAATTCTTTACGGGGAGCTGAACCTTAGAACGATTCGCTCCCGTGTGGTTCTTTTCGTTGCAGCGGTGGCGTTGGCGCTATTCGCTAACTGGCTACGTGTTTTTATCATTATTTACATGGGCTACGAGACCAATATGCAAAGTAGCCTGATTGAGGACCACGACAATTTCGGCTGGTGGGTTTTTGCAGCGACTTTGGTTCCGCTTTTCTTTATTGGCCAAAAGCTTGAGGCGAGCGCTTCAGAGCAGGTTAACCAAGATGACAGTTCTTTAGTGCCTATCCCGGATAGCGCCGGGGCGCCGCAAAAAACAATCTCGACAGCTGTCATCACTGCCTTGGCTGCAACGGTCTTCTTTCTGTTGCCATCAAATCCGATCGGCACAAAAGAAGATCCCCAGCCCTATGATTTTCGGCTGGACGGGGAACAATTTGGCCCTCTGTTTTCTTCCAGTCTTGAGAGATGGCGTCCACAGGTGAGAGGCGCCGATCGTTTATTTCAGCAGACTCTTTTTGAACGTGCGCCCGAAGGCGAAACGCCCAAGCAGCTTTACGTTTCAGTCCATAGTTATGATTTCCAGCGGCAAGGCGCTGAAGTCGTTCAGTATTTCAACAGGATCTACGCTTCTGATGAGTGGCGCCTGGAGAACGTCTTCGATTTGGCGGGTCCTGGTGGAGAGACCTTCAGTGGTGTCACTATTCAGCACCGCCTGAGTGGTGAAGAGATCCACTTGGCTTACAGTTATTACGTGGAGGGTATCTGGGAGAGTGACCAGGTCCGCGCAAAGCTTGCACAACTTGCGGGGTTGTTTAATAACCGTACGGATGCATCTCAGATAACGTTCGGCGTATCGTGCGAGGATTGTGATGGTGTTGAGGCATTAGGGCAGGTCATAAGGCTTACTCTGCCAAACATTGTTCAGGAAATAGATGAACACTATGGTGGGTGAGTATTAAGGCAATAAAAAAACGGCACAAGATGTGCCGTTTTTTTTACTTTCACTACCGCCAAATCACGCTGATTTGGCTTTTCTACGCAATCCAACGAGGCTCAAAAGGCCAAGTCCTAGCAGCGCCAGTGTGCTTGGCTCCGGGACCTGGGAAACTTCAAAGCGTTGAACAAGACGCTGCTCGTTCGCCGGAGCTGTGGGATCGTCTACCTGCACCTGAATGATCGGGGTGCTGAAGTTGCTGCCAATAAAGATATTTTGGCCCTGAACATCAGACGAGGTTACCCGCAGCTCATTGACCAGAGTCGTGCCCAGGGAGAAGTCAATGACTTGACTTGCCATCGGCGAGGTCAGGGAGAAGTTGAAGCCATCGTAAGCGGGGCCTGCGAAACCCTCAAAAGTAATCAGATCCATAGCTGAACCAAGGATGTTGGTGGATCCGCTTGCCTGATCACTGTGATTGGCTTCGAACTGAATGCCCTGGACTGACCCATCTTCAAGGTTTTGAAGGTTGATCGTACCGAACCAGTCATACCAACCGGTGCTGCCATTGTCGTTGCCTGTCCAGCGAACTGACCAGTCGTTGCCAGAGTTACTACTCCAGATGTAATAACCGGCATCGTTAGAGCTTGCGGCTCCTGGATTGGTTCCGAAATTAGCGTCTGTCGCGCCGTTATATACAGGTGTTGCAAGTGCGCTGAAAGACAGGGACGCCATAAACGCAAAAGCGGTTGATTTCAGTAGTGCGGTGTTCTTCATCATTTCTCCTCAAATCCTTTTATTACTACGAACGCCAAGTGTTGCCTTAGCGAGTTCCTTGTGAAAGCATTATCCATGCCAGTATTTTATATCATTGAAATTAAAGGAAATTTAAATTTAACGCGTAAGCTTGTGTAAAAAAAGTGGACAGTAAAAAGGGGCTGGCAATCATCGCCAGCCCCTTTTTTGGTGCCTTTCCAGTTTAGGTGTAACTGCCTGGCCATCAGCCCGGTTCGCTATTCAGCCCCTCCAGAATTCTCTTGGCTTCGCTGTCCCGCCCCGCCGCCTGATAAGCCTCCACCAGGTGCATCGCAATCTCCTGCGAATCCGGCTGCAGCTCGTAGGCTTTCTCCAGAATCGGCAGGCTTTCCTCAGTCTGCCCCGCCTTGAACAGTATCCACCCATAGGTATCGGCAACGGCTGCGTTGTTCGGGCTCAGCTCATAGGCTCGGCCGGCCAGTTCGGCGGCGCGGTCGTCATTCTGTTCGTGATACAGCCACGCCAGGTTGTTCAATGCGACGACGTTGTTGGGTGACAGTTCAATAAGTTGGGCGTAGGTCTGCGATGCCGCTTCGTTCTGGCCACTTTGCTGTTCCATGATGGCCAGGTTCATTAGCAGGGGTTCGGAACGTGGGAACTGTTCCTGTGCGGCCTGCAGGCTTTCCAGGGCTTTGGTTTCCTGGCCGTCGCGCATCAGGGATTGGGCGTAGGATATGGACAGTTGGGCAGACGGTTGTTTTGCTAGCGCCAGTTGGTAAAGGTCGGCGGCTTGTCTGTGGTTTTCCTCCCGCTCCAGGTGGCGGGCTTCCACGAAGAAGGGCCCGGCCGAATCCGGGTGGCGTTGCTTGACGTCGCTCAGGATTTCCCGGGCGGTCTTGGAATCGCCGTCGGAGAACGCCAGGACGGCCGCTTGCAGGCCGATCTGCTCGTGGTCCGGGAAGAGTGTGCGCCCGCGCTCCAGTATGGCTTTGGCTTCTTCGGCACGGTCCCGCTGGGCAAGCTGTGAGGCGATGCCGTTGTAGACGGTGGCTACCAGGTTTTCAGCAGGGGCAGGGCTATTCGCGTCTTCACGTTCCATTAGCCCGGCTGTGAGCTCGTCAGCTTTGCTTTGGTTGCCGTCTATCAGGGCGGATTCCAACAAGACGAGCCTTGGCCCAATGGCGTCAGGTTGTTCTGTCTGCACCTTTTCCATCAGCGTTGTAAGCTCTTCTCGCTCCATGACGTTGGTTAGCCCGCGCAGTGCCTGCTGGTTGTCCGGCTGCAAATTGATGGCGCTGGTGAAATACGTTTTCGCTTCTTCACGGTTTTCTCGGGTAAGCGCGAGATTGCCGAGGGAGACCAGCGGTATAGCGTTTGCCGGCGCGGTTTCAGCGGCTTTTTTGAATTGGGTTTCAGCCTCTGCCGGGTTGCCTGTTTGAACGGCGATGTTGCCCAGGGCGATCATGGGGTTGATGTTGTCAGGCTGCAGTTCGAGCCAGTCGTTTGCTGTCTGGCGTGCGGCCGCAGAGTCATTAGCGGCAATCTGGGCCTGGATTAAAAGAAGGCGGGCTTGGTCCATCTCCGGGTCGTTGGCGATGACCTGTTCTGCCTGGGCGATGGCCTGGTCGGTTTCGCCTTCACGGATCAGGTAGCCGGCATAGCGCAAGCGCAGGCCGTTATTGCCGGGGGCGAGTTCCAGTGACCGTTCGATCATCTGTTCACCGCTTTCCTTATCGCCGCTGACCAGTGAGGCAATGCCCACCAGCGCCAGGGTTTCGGGGTCCGAGTCCTGGCCTTCCATATTGGCGAGGATTTCTTTGGCACCATCGGGGTTGCGCAATTGAAGCCGGGTGGCGGCGAGCAGTTTCTGGGCCTGTTCGGATTCACCCAGGGCGGCGATCGGTGTCAGCAGCGCTTCGGCGTCTTCCGGCCGGCCCTGGCGGTAGCGGATGATGCCGAGCATCAGCGCTGCCTGTTCGTGGTTGGGTGCCTGGATCAACGTCTCTTCCAAATAGCGGGCAGCTGTGGTCAGGTCGCCGTCGTTGAACGCTTCCTGGGCGGCAATCAGGTTACTCCGAATCGTGCCCGGTGCGGATTTGGCGAGGATTTCTTCGTACACGAAGGCTTCAGCCGCTTTGCCCTGTTGCCGCAATACGTCGACCAGGGCTGACATGGTCTCAAATTTACGGAAGGTCATGACATCGTACTGGCCGATGGTTTCCAGGGCGTTGATGTAAGCCTGTTCGGCGTCGGACCAGCGATCCTCTGAGTGCGCCAGACGGGCCTTCCACAGCCAGAGTTCAACATGTTGTGGGTCAATTTCGTCGGCCTGCCGGATAAAATCAGTCACCGCTTCGCCATTATTTTCCGTGAGGGCGACTTTGGAGAGCCCGACCAATGGTTCAACGGACCCACTGTCGACTTCGCGCGCTGCCTGATAGGCCTGACGCGCGGCGTCTGAATCGCCGGAGGCCAGCAGGATGTGGCCTTTCAGCAGGGCAGCTTTGGCTTCCTGGGCCCGGTCACCGCCTTCGATGGTCTCCAGAGCGGCCAGGGCGTCGTCGAATTGCTGCTGCATCAGGTTGGCTTCGGCGCGCACAAGCGCCGCGTTGTTTACGCTTTCCTGGCTGATCGCGGATTTGTCAACGCTGTCCATCAGGCTGTCGAGCTGGCGTTCTGCGTTGCGTGCGTCGCCCGCGGTCAGCAGGTTGTTGATGATGACAAGGTAAGGCTCGACGCGTTCAGGCTGCATTTCAATGGCGCTGCGGGCTTCCAGTGTGCTGGCTTTCAATTCCCCCTGACGCTGAAAAAAGCGGGATTGGTCCAGGTGGCTCATGTACTGAACCTGCTCCTGGGTCATTTCATCGCCGTTGCTGCATCCGACAACGGCGAGTGAAATGGCAATGCTGAGGAGAGTCGCTTTCATGGGTGGTACTGATCTCATGGCCCTTTTCCTTATTCCCGCGGGTCTTGTTCTGATGTTTCTATCCGGTACTTGTCGGTCAGGTTATAGAGCGTCGGGCGGGTGATTCCCAGTAACCGTGATGCCTGCGCCATGTTGAAGCTGCTGGTTTGCAGTGCCTGCAGTATGGCGGTCCGTTCGGCCCGTTCCCTGACTTGCCGCAGGTTCAGCTGGCTTTCAGCGTCTTCGGCGTTGCCGTTGAGTTCCAGGTCGGCGGCTGTGACGCGTTTGCCGTCGGCCATGATGGTGGCCCGCTTGACCTTGTTGATCATTTCCCGGACGTTGCCCGGCCAGGGGTGCGCGTTAATGGCCGATACTGCGTCTTCGGTAAAGGTGAGGTTAGCCCGGTCCATCTGCTTACCCAGGGACTTCAGCAGCGACTGGGCGATGACCATGGAATCGCCGTCGCGGTCCCGCAGGGCCGGTACATCCAGGGTGATTTCGCTGATGCGGTAGTAAAGGTCTTCCCGGAAGGTTCCGCTATCAATCAGCTGGCGCACGTCGCGGTGGGTGGCGCAAACCACGCGCACATCCACCGGTATGGGTTTCACTGAGCCGACGCGATCGACAACCCGCTCTTGCAGGAAGCGCAACAGTTTGGCTTGCAGTGCCATGGGCATATCGCCGATTTCATCAAGAAACAGCGTGCCGCCGTTGGCGTTTTCGATCTTGCCTTTTTTGCTCTGGGTGGCGCCGGTGAACGAGCCTTTTTCAAAGCCGAACAGTTCACTTTCCAGCAGGTTTTCCGGGATGGCGGCGCAGTTGATGGCGGCAAAGGGCTGGTCGGCTCGCTGACTGAGATCGTGAAGCCCGCGTGCGAGCAGTTCTTTGCCGGTGCCGGTTTCGCCGGTAATCAGGGTGGTTACGTCCGTGGGCGCAATTTTTTCCAGAGTGCGACAGATTGTGAGCATCTGCGAGCTGGCAGCAACTATGCCTTTGATGCTGGTGCCGTTGCGATGGGTGGACAGTTCGCGGTTGTCCCGCTCGAGCTCGGCCAGGCGAAAAGCGCGATTGACCACAAACGTCAGGATGTCTGCATCCAGGGGTTTCTGGTAGAAGTCGCTGGCTCCCATGCCGATGGCTTTGACAGCGTTTTCTTTTTCTTCCCGGCCGGTGACCACGATGATTTTGGCCATGGGCGCGAGCCGCAGGATATCTTCTAATAATTTGAAGCCTTCTGTCGCACCGCCCGGGTCCGGCGGCAGGCCAAGGTCCAGGGTGATGACTTCGGGTTCCAGGCGGCGCAGGGCGGTCAGTGCACTTTCTCGATCGGTGGCCAGTGCTACTTCGATATCGTCACTGAAGCACCAGCGCATCTGGCTTTGAAGGCCCGGATCGTCCTCGACAATTAAGAGTCGTCTACTCACAACAGCAAAAATCCTTTTTTGAGAAGTTTGAACGCGGTTTCAAATCTCAGACCCTGATTCTTAACCGAACATTGGCACTTTGCAATGGTCAGCTGAATTAATGTCCGAACGCGCCAGTTATCTGGCGCTATTGAACGCTTTTGGTGGCGATTGTCTGTTGGTCTGAAAGTTGTATTTCCGACGTTGAATCTGCCAGCGAACCCGATTTAGCCAGTGGGAAGCGGATGGTAAAGCAGGAACCCACCTCCGGCTCACTGGTAACGTCAATATTGCCGCCGACATTCCTGACGTATTCCCGGGCCTGATAGGCACCTATTCCCATGCCGGTCAGGCCCTTGGTGCTCTCGAACGGTTTGAACAGCCGTGTTTCGATAAAGTCTTCGCTCATGCCGGCCCCGGTGTCCTGTATGAACAGCACCACGTTGTCCCTTGCCGTTTTCAACGTGAGAGTGATTTCACCTTTGGCCGACGTGGCGTCCTGGGCGTTCTGGATCAGGTGGCCGAGTATGCTGTAAAGCTGCTCCGGATCGGCGTTGATGTAGATGTTATCCGGGTGCGGAATCACTCGCGGCGCCGGCTGACCTTTGGCGTATTGCTCTGCGACGGCTTCGATAACGCGGCCAAGCTCCAGCACTTCGGTTTCCAGGGTCTCATCAGCGGGTTTGCGGATATGATCGACCAGGCTGGCCATTTTCCGGACCGCGTGATCGGTGGTTTTGATCATGTCGTCGATGAACTCGGGTTTTTCCCGGTGACGCGGGGCGTTTTTGACCAGCAGTGACAGTTGGGCAATGAGTGTTTTCAGGTCGTGCAGCATAAACGCGGAGGCTTTGCTCACCGCTTCGAACTGCATAGCCTGGGATAGCCGGTTCTGTGCGTCGGCCTGGGCGAGCAGGTTGCAGGTCTGGCGGGCGACGACTTTGACCAGGTCGAAGTTTTCCCAGTTCAGCTCAACTTTCGCGTAGGGGTTGCCGACAATGGCGATGCTGTAAAGGTCGTTGCCGAGATAAAGTGGTATGACGAGCCAGGCGCCGGTGGTCTGAATAATGGGGTCCGGAATTTCCAGCAGGTTATATCGAACCGGATCCCCGTGGTATTCGTGCAGATCAATGATCCATTCACGTTCGTTAAAGAAACGGATCAGTTCTGAATTGGCGTCGATGGTGGTGTATTTGGGGGGTACCAGGTTGATGGCGCTCTTCAAGGCAAAGTCACCACGGTCCTGTTTGATCCACAGCGCCCCGGCGTTGCTTTCCACCAGACTGGTCAGGATTCTGATCACCCGCTCCGGCAAGGGCGGGCTATTGCTGAGGTTGGCCAGCTCCCGGGTCATCTTCAACCACTCGTCCCGGTAATCGTATTTGTAGTCGAAGAAATTCTGGCCGATGAATACCATCAGGCGGGCGCGAACCCGGCGAGAGGTGGCGAGAGTGATCAGGAAAATCAATGCAGCACTGAGAAACAGAACCCGAAGCGCCTCGCCCCAGTCGCCGCCCATGATCCGGACGTAGTAGCCGCCGACGGCGAGAAAAATCAGGTAGCCGCCGGCCAGCATCAGCGCTCCGGCGTGAAACACTGCCGAACGGGATAACTGGAAATCCACCGGTTGCTTGCGGGTGTTGATGACGTTCACGGCGAAGAGCGGAACGATGGCGGCGTTTACCAGGCCACGCGCGTTCCAGAAAGAGTCGGCCACTTGCCCGAATAGCAGGGCGTCGGCGTACATGAAAAAATCGTAGGCAAACAGGCTGGCTACCGCAATGCAGACATATTTCATGCTCGACCGGCCGAAGGAAACGGCGTTGCGCCAGATCTGCTCTACCAGGGACAGGCCCATCAGCGACAGGGCAATTTGCCCGACAACTTTGGTTTTGCCATCCAGAATGGTGACATCAAGAAGGTACTCCAGCGCCCCGGACCCAAGCAGAACCAGCACCAGAAGAAGGGTTGCCACTGCCATGATCCGCCGCAGCTGGCCTTTCAGGTTCGCGGTGCGGAAGGCGTCCCGGAGCAGGGCGAACAGCACGGTAACCCAAGCCGCATCGCGAAGGAGCTCCAATAAATAACGCGCGAAGAAACCGGGTTGTTGCCACAGTGATTGGGTCACCAGTGAAGTGGCCCAGATGGCGGATACGACGGCCGCGAAGAATATCGAACGGTCAATATCCCGCCGCAGATAGCGGGCCGCCACCAGGACTGCCAGAAGCGCGTAGGCGATGGCGGCGGTGGCATGGCTGATCAGGCTTAAATCGTTGTGCATGGATCGCGTCCTGCGCGCTGATACGGTTCAGACCGGCTTTTTGTTATCCCGGTAGTATCGGAAAATCTCCTTGAGCGGACGCTTGGGCTTGAAACCGAACTCCCGGGCGAAGGCTCTGCCGTCTATGACGACAGGATACTTGAAAAAATGCATCAGATACGACGGGAAACTTCGCAGCCGGAGGGTTTTCAGAATTAATCGCGGCAATATCGGCGGAACGGACGGGATGGGAATGCGGCTGCAACCACAAAGCTTCAGTGCGTGTTGGTAGGCCACCCAGTCTTCCGCGGCCACATTGAAGATGCCCCGCTTTGTTTTGTTGTACGCAAGCACCAGGGCGTCTGCCATGTCGTCGATATGGATAAACTGCATCATCGGCGAGAAGCCGGCAAGTACCGGCGCCCGTTCGCTGCCGAGCAGAGTGCTGATCGAGTTACGAACGCCGGG
>Ga0136590_1000967_pt1 | contig 12712 bp, 8 predicted proteins | sample AntRauMFilla3765_FD_104934 | JGI IMG/M metagenome (GOLD analysis project Ga0136590, IMG submission 104934) | Saline lake microbial communities from Rauer Islands, Antarctica - Metagenome Filla 3 #765 | ecosystem: Environmental > Aquatic > Non-marine Saline and Alkaline > Saline | place... | reverse complement strand
TTCGACAGTAAACGGAGCTCGTCCATATACTGAATCATACTTCAGTAAGTAGGCCAAGTTTTCAAGACTGCCCAAGTCGTTGATGGCGACCACTTCAAAGTCGCTGTGTCCAAACGCTGTCCGTAAAAACGTTCGTCCTATTCTTCCAAATCCATTAATTGCTACACGAGTCATAAATAATCAATATGTTATGTTAAGTTCCTCACCACAGTATACAAGGCAAAAAATTATACAGAAGTCTGGTTATCCTCATCTTGCTTTCGATGGCGCCAAAAAATAAACCATAGGGCGACCAAAGTCAGGATTGGAACCGCCAGTAACAGTCCCCAAGCCAGCGTTTGTAGGCGCCATACTAGTGTTTCAAATGTGGAAGAGCTGGTTCCTCTGGCTTCGGTAAACTCAAGCTGGGTCCGATAGCTCCCGACCACCTTGACATCATAGTCGTATATATCTACCTGCAACTGCGAGCCCCCTGCTACCTGGACTGGCGCGATGGTTGCGGTGTACTCCGTCTGTGTATTATTGAGACGCAATAAAAATGAAAAGTTTTTGCCCGACCCTCTTGGATCATCCAAAGTGACGACAATCGTCTTAAATGCGCCAGTAATTTTATCAGCTGGAATCGAGACAAAAAATAATTCTTCACTCGCTAACGTAATCGTACTACTTGCAAAACTATAGGTAGTACCTCCTTGCGATACCAAAATGTCTTGGGGCTGCGGCATATTTGGATCAGGTGGCACCTGGATGGAAGTTGTAGAGCTAGTATCTGTGGAAACCTCTTCCCTATCATCATCGGTCGCACTACCAGGTGTGTCTGGGATAATACTCTCTGACGGTAACTGTGTTGTAGCATACGCTATCGCACCCGAAGACAGGTTACCTGAAGAATCGTAGGTAAATATTGTGTAATACTGTCCGTCGTGCGTGACCAAACCACCTTGATCAGTTACTGAATTAGCCGACCCTTCATATACCAAAAACCCATCACTCTCATTCAGTGGATAGAACAAATGATTTCGCACTATTCGTACATATACAAAATCGTCTTCAGTTGGGTTATCCCAGCGCAGAAACGTATCAGTACCTATTGGCGTTGCAGAAAAATTAGCTACGTTAGCTGGCGCAGTAGTATCAGGTAAGGCAATGGTAGTAAAGTTGCCACCAGACAAGAGGACTTCTGCACCAAATCGATCGTAACCATAGAGCTCATATACATACTCGGTGCCTGCCTCTAAAGGAAACAATGAGGTAATATGCGAAGATTTATAAATTGGACTTTCTATAGTTCCGTCGTCATAAATACTTGACTTGCCATAACGTAATATAAAGCGAGTAGGTAGATTGGTACTAAACTCAAACTTAGCACCGTTAGTACTAGGTGCTATAACAAATGATGTTAATTGCAGTCGAGCTATCGTGGCCGAACTGCCATCTCTGTCCGCTGTTGTAGTAGCAGCTACTGGCGGTGGAGGTATTGAAAAAGTAGTCGTAGCGAGGGTAATTGATGACGTTGAAAAATTACCAAATGCATCAAAGGCGGTAACACTATATGAGTATGTGGTACTGGCGATCAAGCCGCTGTCAGAATAAGACGTTAGTGTCGTAGTGGCAATCTGCACAGCGTCACGAAAGAGCTGGTACCCAATTACCCCAGTATCATCGGTTGATGTGCCCCAGGCGACATCAATTTGCGTTGCTGCAATCGGGGTGACCGAAAAAGGATATGGTGTGGTTGGAGGCTGAGCATCTTCCCCATAGAGAAGTTCTACGTTGAACGAGTCAGTCTGTGCAAAACTCAATTGAGCCGTGCCACCCATGAAAACCAAAGTAAGAACGAGACTCAACAGTATTCTCATAGTGGTAGCGCTGTTACCGTCGTAGTTGCTACATATACCCCTGGAGCTTGAGTAACCGATCCACCAACACCTACTCGAAAGTTGATTCGTGTATCGGCTCCGGCCGGATGATTAGAGCTGGCAGACTCAGCGATCACTGCGGCAGTAGTGCTGACACCAGTCCAACAGTTCAGATTAGATATAGTAGTACCCACGGCGCAGCTGTTTCCATTATTCTTAAATCTATCGACTATGTCGTCGCCAAACGGCGAGAACCCAAAATGAGCATCATTCACGCCAATGGCAAATTCATAATCTGGGGTCGGGTCGGTATTATAATCAGCGAGACTATTGCCTCCAGACACCATGGCCGGCGATGATTCGCTTGCGATGGTGAGCGAATAACCAGATGGGCTGTCCGTCACGACTGTCGCGGTAGTCGATCCATTTGCTACTCCACCCGACACACCAGGAATGGTAGGCGACAAAGTAACTGCGGCCAAGCCAGTCAAAGACATGAAGACTTGTTGCATTTGTTGATATCCTGCCCGTAAGGTATACGAGCTACTATCACTTTCTCCGGTAGCAATCTCCCCTACACTCGACTCTAAAGTAAACCCAGTTGAGTTAGAGAGACCACCGCCAAAGTTTATACTGTCAGATTGTAAACCATAGTTAGTACTTTCCATTACTTGTGCTCCTACGATATCAGTATACCAAAATACTACTGGTGTAAACACAACAGCGCTTACTAAACTGGTCAAGAACAATGAACTCCATATACGCATGAGTAGTAATTAAATTATTTGCGTTTAAATTCAAACCGGGTAGCAACGTAACGGATCAGAGCGAAGATCAGGAAGAGGCCGATAAAGATAGGAAGGAGTATTTTCCATGGGAGTACCCAAAAAACGACTGTTCGGGTGTCTACCACATCATCGTAACCTCGGTTTATTTGAGCGGTAGCCGTATATCGGCCAATGAGAAACTCTCTGTCCCACTCGACCACACGATTTCGTATTGAATCCGGCAATACAAACCAGGGTGCAAGCTCTACAAACCCCACCTCATCTCCAAGAAAGTTAGTAATGCGTATCTCGCCATAGGGATTCAAGTGCACGTCACCGGTGTTTTCAAACACAATACTCATTGGTATCGGTGTATCTGTGAATAGAGCAGTGTCGTTTACAGTAGAAAAGTCGAGTGTCTCTCCGGCTGTTTCGGTTTCACCTGGAGTAGAGATGAAAAAGAGTGTTCCAATACGACTAACTAGTACTGAAGCTGGCACTGAACCACCGGCGGAATTAAGTTCATTTTTATCCGAGACTATTGATATCAGCAAACTCCCGTACCGACCACCTGGATCAGCATCAGCCGGAATGCTGACTGTTACCGGTATCCGAGCACGCTCTGCATGCTGCAATGTAAATTCTTTGTGTGGGACGCTGATATAGTCCTTAATCGTATACGGCCCTCGATCATCGCCCAGTAAGACAAGAGCTTTTGAACCATCCTCTGTACCCTCAGCGTCTTCGGTTTCAAACGAAAACACCTTTTCGACCCCCATACGGTTAGACACAACTAACTCGACCGTGCGACTTTGACCCGGAGCAAGCTCAAGCTCAAAACGCCCCGGTCCGACGACAAAATCATTGAATACATCATCATTAGGTAACCGTTCTCGAGAATAGGAATCAACAACAGCCGTTGGCGCTACAGGGGCTGGTGGAACTGTAGGAGTTGCTACGTCGGGTAGCGCTGGTAGCACAGAATCATCAACTGGATCTGTCTCAAGATCAATAGTTGTCGTCGTCGCTGCCTCGTCAGCCTCTGGAGCAATTTCTCCTTGAGAAAACACACTCGTAGGCAGAGCTAGGAGTGTGCATCCCAAAATTAGTAGGAATGCAACCACGCTGTATCGGTGCGAAGTTGTATTCAACATAGTAATTTGATTATATTTTAGTTGTCAGTAATGGTCAAGGTAGTCGTTGCTGTATAGAAACCAGTTGGGAGAGCTGGGTTTGGATTGGCGCCTACTCCAACCTGAAATGCGATAGTGGTAGTAGCACCAGTACTTGGAGTCGGGCTAGAGCGGTCAATAATATTGGTTGCGACCGTTGCGTCAGCTACGTTGTACCAACACTTCCCAAGAGTTCCTGTTGTGCTTCCACTACAGTCCGTACCTCCGTCATTAAGAAAGATAGTATTTGTATCTGCAGTGTTTGTATTTGAGAAGACGGTATACCCGAACTCAGCATCACCACTATTTATTGAAAAGTCATAATCAGCGCCACTTACTGGTGTGTAGTTCGCGATTGTTGATGTACCCAGATCTTGTTGCATAGCAGTAGTAGTAGAGAACTCAATCGTCATGGTGTATCCTAGCGGGTTGTTGGTGTTAACTGCTACTGTTGTGGTTCCGTTTGCAAACCCACCTGTTAGACCTGCGATGGCTGGAGTAAGTGTAATATCGTCTGCAGTAGTCACAAATGCGAGCTCTCCGGCAATTTCTGCTTGAACGGTAAATTCGTCGGTTTGACCAAATGTAACAGCTGGCTCAAAGGCGAAGAATAGACCGAGTGATAGGGAGAACACTAACGCGGCCAAAGTGGCTGCGTTAGTTAGGTTGCTGAAGTGTAATGACGTTTTCATAATAATAATGTTTCTTTCTTTTAAATAACTTGGTACTTATATAATACTAGAATTTTAGATTTTAATCTGGCTCTAGGGCTTGAATTGTGGATAATAATTATTTTGTCGTTCGACCTGAGACGCCGAGTCTATTCACTATTTGCAGTTGACTCATCAATTACACTGGTCGCTATCTCACCTTCATCTGCTTCTCCTGTAGACTCTAATAGCATGTGTGGCTCTTGAGGATCAATATGCGATTCACTGGAACTCGCTGTAGTGTTAGTGGTATCCAATGTCGTCTCTACAATCTCGACCGAGTCATCGCTAGGCATTTCAGGCGCTACAGGTTCTGACTGGTTATTCTCTTGTACTGGTAGCAGCGTTTCTGAGTCAGCATCTAGTTCACTAGTGGTGGTGGCTGTGGTGGTGGCTGTGGTGGTGGTCGCCACAGTGCTGGTGGAAGAGGGAGTACCAACTAACCGTACCTCAACCTCTTCTTCATCGGCACCTGATTGCGCTTTCGCGTCACTATCTTTTTCATCAACCAGCTCTGGTTGTATATTTTCTTTTGCCGCTTCTTCGTCCTGTTCCAGAATCTGTGTCGCAACTGTTGAGGAGCTATTCCGATTTTCGAGTTCACGGATACGTGTTTCAAGTTCCTCGATCCGGTTTTGATTTCCATTCACCACCGACCACATCTCTTTCATCGCTTCCACCACCAGCGCCAATAAGTTTTTAGTATTAAGCGACCAGTACGCACCACCCTTTCGCACCACCTCAGGCACTACCTCATCAACCTCCTGGGCTAAGAATCCAATTTCTTGCTGGTCTCCAAACCGATCTTTGTCTTTCCATGCGTACGATACTCCTCGTAAACCAAGAATTTTATCCAACGATCCAGTCAGCGTGTGTACATTTTCTTTAAGGCGTTGATCCGATACTTCTAATATTATGTTGCCCTGCGCATCGGCCATGAGGTTGGTTGTGCCGCCACTGACAAGATTGGTTGCCTGGATAACACCGTCAACTGTCAACTCTGAATTCGCGCTAGTGGTACCTATGCTCATATCTCCAAGGAAATATGAGCTATCGGTACCCGCAGCATAAACAGCACCTTGACTATAAATCCCTACATCTCCTACTAATAGTCCCTCCCCTACATCCAACCTCCCGGACAGGACGGTATCGCCAAGAACCGTCATTGATCCACTTTGCAAGGAATGCATGACGCCTGATTGGGCTTCTATGCCTGTCAGATCAACCACGTAAAATTCTTTTCCAGTATTTGTAGTGGTGATATAGGCATAGCGCCCCGCTACAGCGACACCGGTACCGGCTCCGGCAGCCAGTTCAATTGCTCCTACTTCCACTGGGGTCGTAGCACTACTAATATCAATCACATGTAAATCATCGCCAGTGGCCGCACTAGCTATATAAGCATATTTACCCGACACCGTCACAGCCACGGCAGATGTGACCAAATCAATACCACCTACTTCGACCACAGCGCTGGGGTCACTGATGTTAATAATATGAAAGTCGTCCCCACCATTATTAGATACAACGTAGGCATAGTTTTCTTTAATAAAGACGTCATTGGCTGCGTCACTTAGAAATATACTGTCAGTAGAGGTAGGTGCAGTTGAGCTGCTGATATCGATAACATGGAAGTCTTCGTCCGTGCCACGAGTAGTCACATACGCATACTGTCCACGCACCTTGACTGCAGTACCAGAATCTGACAAATCTGTTTCACCAACAATCTGGGGTGAGCTTGGGCTGCTGATATCGATAATATGAAAATCATCGCCGACGTTGTCTGTCACCACGTACGCATATCGACCTTGCACAAATACATCGTTAGCGGAGGTTGGTAAATTGAGTGACCCAACCTCAACTGGTACCATCGGATTGCTGATATCGATAATATGAAAATCATCCCCAGTGACCGAACTGACAACATATGCGTAATTGCCAACTACAAACACTCGACTAGCAGTGGTTGGTAAATTAAGTGACCCAACCTCAACTGGTGCCACTGGATTACTGATATCTAATATGTGAAAATCATCCCCAGCCGAACTACTAACAACGTACGCTCGATTTCCAATCACTTGTACGTCGTTAGCACTCGGGTTAGAAACTAAATCAAGTGACCCAATCTGATTAGGGGTGTACGTGCTACTGGCGCGCCCTCCCTGCTGCAAGATTGAACCATTTTCAACAGCTAGTCGTGCGTCGGCATTGAGAGTTCCGATCCCCACGGTGTCAGCGCTGGCATTATAATAAAATCCCACGGCATCATTGACTGCTTGCAGACGGGTGTTCCCTTGTACGGTTAGGGGCGCTAGCGGTAGCTCTACCCCAATTCCTAAATTCTGCCCATCAAACACAAACTCGTTTGAAAATAACAATGAACTGGTGCTGGTAAATGGGATACCATTGGTTATATATCCCGCAGGGGTGTCGGTCAAGCCTATAAAATCTGGTGACCCGCCCCCCACTGACTCAACCGAGTCAAACCGTAAATTCCCAGAGCCGTCAGTCACCAAGATCTCGTTACTACCGCCATCAATAGCTGGCAGAATCCACTCAATATTTGACCCTAGTACCGCTGGTGCTCGAAAGCCAGCGTAATTTGAACTATCGTTATCGTACCAGCGAGTGAGTGATCCATCTAACATACTCAGGTCGCCACCCACCGTCAGGGTGGTGACCGGGCTCGGAGTGCCAACCGCCAGCCGCGTCCCGTCATACACAAAATTGGCTGACTGGGTCAGTGCACTGCTGGTTGCATTTACATACGATACGGACCGGGCTAGGTAGGTTTGCGGTGTATCAGCTAACCCTAAAAATGTCCCGTCACCAAAGCCTAAGGTGGAAGACGATACGTTTGTCCACGCGGTACCATCATATATAAGTATGTCGCCGTCACTGGTTGTGGCTAGGGTGACGTCATTTAAGTCACCAATCTCCGCTGCCCCACCCAGGCAAGTACCATCAACCGACACACAACCATCGGTCACATTGAGTCCTCCCCTGAACTGCGAGCTGGTACCGCTAATAACTGACACTGCCCCGATCAGCAATGAGTCACCCTCGACGGTTAACCTGGCTGATGGCGTGCTGGTACCAATACCCAAATTATCTCCAGCAAACACCAAACCGGCTGACTGAGTCAAAGCGGTAGCAGACGCATTGGCATACTGGAGTGAACCAGACAGGTATGACCCTGGAGTATCTGGTAGCCCGAGATACGTCGGAGCCGTCAGTCCACCGATACACACGCCATTTTCTGCAAAACAACCAGATTCAATATTGACTGTGCCACCAAAGGTTGACGTACCAGTACTCAATACAGTGAAGGCACTGCTGGAGGATAGCGCATTCCCAACATTCACCGTACTAAACGCTGCGGCTGCGGCTGAACCAAGACCGATGCTGGTGCCATTAATAGTTCCCCCCGACAACGTGAGTATGTTTGATACATCACTGTCATCGATACAACCAGCACAACCACCCCGCGATCGAACACTGTCTAGGTCCGAAATATTTTCGATTTCCAGGCCATTTATTTCGATATCTTCCCCAGCTTCGAACTCAACAGTACCTCGCTCACCATTTATTTCGAGTACACCATCAAACGGCTCAGGGACAAATGAAATAGTTGGGGTGTTTCTCGACCCAGTTACGGTAACATTAGAACCAGCCACAATTTCGTTTACAACGTTACTCGCAAAAATCGATCCGCTAGCTACATCAATATTTGCACCATCGGTTATGATGCCGCCAAGTGCACGCAGAGCGCCATTTATTTCGACATCATTACTCACTGTCAGTCTTTCAATGGAGGCTAATCCATCTACTTGTAAAGCGCCGTTTATTTCGGCGGCGTTACTCACTGTCAATCTTTCAATGGAGGCTAGTTCATCCACTTGCAAGGAATCGGTGGTAATAGTATTTCCAATCGTAAGATTCGAACCTGCCATCACCCCAGCAGAAAAAAGTCCGCTTACGGTAGTGGTAGCCAAGCGGCTACCACCCGTCACTGCCAGCGACTGCCTGACGGATAAGGGGGCGTTGATAATAAAAGTACCCGACCCAAGGTTAACCGACGGAAACTGGGCTGACGCTGGTAAAGTTAGATCAGAGCGCGGTGACGGTAACGCTGCCTCCTCACTACTGTCTGCTTGATTTGAATTTGGGCGCACTGCGTCAATCGCCTGAGCAGTGTATGAGACTACGCCATTGAGCTGCACAATCACTTGATCAAGTAGTGCACGAAACGGGTGCACCTGTTCTACCGACTCCGACTCTGCCGAGGTTGCGGGAACTTGCGCTGATACCGGCTGCATAAGCGACAGACAAAGTAAAAACACTACACAAGCTATCGCTGCAATACAAAACCCGACTATTTGATGAAGTTTATTGGTTAAAAAATGTATACGCATGTGAACTTACAGTACATACAAAATACACAGCTATATTGCGGCTTCTGGCAAGTAAGGTGTGTCGGTATGCACTTAGTAAAATAATACCACGCACCTCTGTAAAACTGGGGACGTAATTTTATAATTTGCCTATAACTACAAGGGTATTTCTTGTAGTGGCTCTTGTATATAAATGGTCGCAATATCGTCATCCACGTATAAAAGAGCGTCCTTGAAAGTAAACGATTGTATCTCGGCGGTCGGAAGCTCGAGAGAAAGAGGTGTGGCATGTAATAAAGACATAAAACGCGCGTGATCAGGCAAAATATCAAACACTCCTTCACTATTTTCAGCTGAAAGTGCTTTGACGTCTCCTTCCCAGACTTTTGCTACTGGAGACTGGATGATTACCCGCAGTGAGTTACTCATGAAGTTGACAAGATACCAGCGGAAGCTAAGTCGGCAATGTATAAAAATTTGTCTGCCGGCACCGCATCGAGTGTACCGTCGAGAATGGCTCGTACATCACGCACAACTAATTCCCGTGGCACTTTTGCCCCCTTTCGACCAGTCTCAATCTCTGTCACAATGAACGACTGCGTCATGTAGTTGAGTAACTTTTGCGCACGCTGGTAGCGTTTTTGATTTTCGATTGATAACTCTTCCTCTCCGACAATAGATACGATTCGAGAGAGCTGTTTGTATTGGTTGAGTATCTCGATTGCTTCAGTTGCCGCAGTATAATGTTCTTTTCCAACTGTCTGAGGATTCAACGCGGACGACATAGACTGGAATGGATCAACCGCTGGATACCGCCCTTCATAGGTAAGCTCACGGGACAGAATCGCCACCGCATCCATGTGCGGCATGGTGGCTGATACAGCCGGGTTACCAAATTCATCCGCTGGCACATATACCGTTTGCACCGAGGTAACCGATGCATCAGTTGTGGAATAGAGCCGGTTCTCAAATTCAGCGATTTCGGATTGCAGAGTCGGTTGATAGCCAAATTCAGAAGGTAGCTCGCCAAGCAAGGTCGAGAGCTCGCTTCCTGCTTGCAAGAAACGAAACACGTTATCGACAAACAACAGTACGTCAGTTTTTTCTTCATCTCGAAAGTGTTCTACTAAGGTAGCTGCAGTCGAAGCAGTGATCGCCCGAACCGCCGCGTTTTTGTTGATGTGACCAAACACCAGTGCTGTACGATCAAGTACATTGTGTTCTTTGAGCGATTCATAGAGGGCATGCCCTTCACGGATACGCTCGCCAATCCCTGCAAACACTGAGACTCCCGTCCCATCGTATACCACGTTACGGAGAATCTCTTCTTGTAGTGTTGTCTTTCCTACTCCTGCACCACCAACCAGCGCCATCTTGCCACCCTTTAATAAGGGCACAAAAAAATCGATGGTTTTAATACCTGTCTCTTGAATCACACTCGGTCTCACGATTGTGCTGCCTACTGTCTCGCTGTGGTCACGATAAATTGTTCGTTCTTTTTTTACAGCAAGTGGTCCCCCGCCATCGATTGGTTCACCATAAAGATCGATCACTCGTCCCAGTACTGGCTTTCCAACCGGTACAGTAATCCGAGCGCCCGTACTCATGATTTTAACATTTCGCTCCAGCGTATCTACCTCTGAGAGTAACAAACAGTACAGGGTATGCGCTCCTTCATACGCATACGCTTCGAGTCGTATCGACGCATCATCCTTCGCCGTCAACAGCTCCTTCAGCGGTGGACGATACTCGCCATCACACTCAATACGAACAATTTGCCCGAGCACTCCTCGTACACGTCCGACGTATTTTGTTGTAGGTAGGGTGGCACTCATACACTTTCTTTATTATGAAATCCGGCAAACGTTTCTAGTAGACGCATACTTTGCATCGTACTAATCTCTTTATGAATCACTCGCCGCTCTTCAGTTAACATTTCTCCGGCACGTTCGCGTGCGCGTTGCATCTTCATCAAACGCGCTCCGGTCAGAGCCAGTCTCGTCTCCAATACTATTCTACCAAACAGCACGAACCGTATCTGAGTTGTAAAGAACTCTATCATGGCCGGAATGTCAGGTTCGATAATATGATCAAGTGGCGGCACTGCCGGTGTGGTGCTAGCTGGTACATGTGTGAGGTCGGTTAGTTTCGCTTTTTGCTCGAACGCATTTATGAACGTTGGGTGTATCACTACCACCTCATCGTTGGTCCGTAGCGATGCAATGACACGCTCTACCTCTTGCGGCGTTGGTTCGTCTTTTAAAAATGCTTCATAGGTAATTTCGGCTGCTAGTGGCGACCGCTGCAAGATCTGACGACCGGTCTGCCCTACAATCACACATGTGGCTGCATCACCATCGGCCGCCACTTCTGTCCGGAGACGTTTGATCACGTCCGCATTGAGGGTACCGTAGAAGCGACGATTAGATGTAAGTGCGACATACACGCGCTTTTTTTTACCCTGTTCAAGGCCGATATTATTCACCGCTATGTAATTTTGCAGCATACTCACTTTGTGGTGTAGCTCGGCGTAGTATTGTACATTTGCCTCGTACGCCGCCCGAATGGACTGCAATTTGGTAGCACTAATATCTCGCAACATAGTAGTTACAAACTGAGCCGTTTGCGTATGAGCGAGACCTTCGCGTAGTTCGTTTATGGCTGACATATAGAAAGCAACAATTTAGTTTTAGTCTGCAATTCATTTATAAAATCTTTGTATTCTACAGTTTCCAGTGCTTGGGTGCGCAAGTCACTAAAAGTATCATCGGTAGTGAGAGTCTCCACCAACGTCGCTTTGTGAGTATCAACAAAGTGTACATCCTTCTCATCAAAAAAATCAGTAAAGGCCAGCGCCAGCAATAACACCTGGGTACTGCGAGGAACGGTATGGTACGGCTCTTGTTGTAGCAGCGCTTCAACGATCGCACCACGTCTGAGTGTATCTTTGGTATGCGCATTGAGGTCAGCACTAAACTGAGCGTACTCTTTTTGTTGTCGGTAGCTGCCGAGCAAAATTTGAATCCGGGTGGTGAGCTGCTTTTGCATAGTAGCTTGCGACTGCCGACCAACGCGCGTCACCGACTGTTCGATATTGATCGACGGATACACTCCCTCGGCCCGAAGGGACGGCACAAACGAAAAGTGTCCATCGGTACAAGCCATGAGGTTGGTTGGAATTAAGTCAGAGAAGTTTTTCAGGTCAGTTTGTACCACCGGTAGTGCAGTGATAGACCCACCACCTAAAGACTCATTAAAATGACCAGAGCGCTCCATCAAGTGTGCGTGCTGATAAAAAATATCACCGGGGTAGGATTCGTTACTCGGCAGCCTGCCCTCAAGTAGCGCAATCTCTCGCAAATACTTAGCATGAGCATCAAGGTCATCTAGAATCACCAATACATGCTCACCCTGTGAGCGATAGTACTCCGCCAACAAAAAGGCAATTGATGGAGCTAGCGCGATTACCGAAGCCGGCTCGTCCGAAAGAGCAGCTATCACAATATTCTTACCCGTTTTCCCATCACCTAAAATAGTGTCGGTCACCTTGCGCAGTCCAGCCACTGGTTTACCGAGTACCGCATAAATACAAACCGTTCCGTGTGGTATTTGAGCCAACACTGTTTCTGTTAAAAAGGTGGTTTTCCCACTACGCATTGAGCCAAACAACAGCTGACGCTGTCCTTTAGCAATCGGTATCAACAAATCAGTAACCGTTACTCCAGTTTGTAGTTGCTCGTGAATAGCTATCCGCTGTTCGATTCCCGGCGCATCAAGCTCGAGTGCGAGCGGTAACTCACCTGGAGGTAG
>Ga0136590_1000887_pt1 | contig 13375 bp, 7 predicted proteins | sample AntRauMFilla3765_FD_104934 | JGI IMG/M metagenome (GOLD analysis project Ga0136590, IMG submission 104934) | Saline lake microbial communities from Rauer Islands, Antarctica - Metagenome Filla 3 #765 | ecosystem: Environmental > Aquatic > Non-marine Saline and Alkaline > Saline | place... | reverse complement strand
GTGAGCGGGTATATTTGAGGGTATGTGACTTCCCATTGCCGTATTTGCCGGTCACAACGAGATGTTTCGATTTTCCGGTTGCGAGCATCGACGAGACAGTCGCACTAATTTGCTTTGTGACGTGGGGTTGCCCACAGTAGAGTTCTGGATCCTCCGCCGGAACCGGACTGTAAGGGAACGGGTTTGCGTCAAGGTCGTATTGTGAGTAATCTTGCTGTTGATCGGTAATGCTGAATGTATCGCTCATAATGAAGTCTCCTGCGTAAAGGTGATATCGCGGTCGTGAACTGCTAAGTAGTAGTATTGTTTTCCGAACTGTTCGACGCCAGCCATAACTTGCTGGCTGGATTGTGATGTTGAGACGAGGCCACCGTCGTCTGCAAGCGAGATCTGCTTGATACCGAGTGCTGAATCTTTTGCTGCGGTGTCCATTGGAGCACCCGATAGTTCGAGTTTTCCAATATTCTGTTGGCAGAGTTCGAGGAGGGCCTCATTGAACATCCCACGTCGACATCCGAGTCGCTCACAGCATGCCTCTCGAAGTTGTGGGATCGAAAGATAGCGTTGTCGGAGATCCACACCGGCAGTCTGTTCTAAGTCATCGTAGATATCCAAGAGGATGAAATGGAAATTACTCGGTATGGGTGAGTCTCTGGCAGAGTAGTAGCTTCCAGTAAACGCATTGCGTTGGACACGACCGAGGCGCTCTGCCCAATCGCTGACAACCTCAATGCCGGTCTGGTTGAATGTGTAGAGAGAGAACTCGTTTTCTTTCTCCAGTTTGTCGAGCAATGTCTCGATATTCGTATGCTCCAAGTCGTCGACGGCATCGATGAAGGCCCGGTAGTGGGGGCTCCGTGTGACGAGAATTTGGCTCACCTGCGCCCAGTTTTCGGCTCGAATCGCATCCAAGAATGATCGACCAATATCTGTTGTCACAAACACCGGTTCGTCTTCTGGCCCCTTCTCAGAAAGAAGGCTGATTCTGATGGCCTCGAGTATGGTCTCTCTGGCGCGGGCATGACTAACCTCAAGGGCTGTTTCAACGTCCTCTGTCGTCATTGGACCGTCACTGCAGGCATCTGTGAGCTCGACGAGTCGACTAAGGGTGATGGGTCGGACAGTTGCCCGTCCGTCGCTCACGTCAGCCTCCGGACTTGCTGCTTGGCGGTTTCATACGCACGCTGAGTGACGGCGTTCCCTTGGAAACGAAGATCGAGATACGATTCAATATCTCGACCAGATTCGACGACATAGCGGAACCGCCGGAGCTCGGTGGCGAGTGCCCAGAGATTATGCAGTGTGAGAGCGTCGCGATCTTCTCGTATCGAATCTAAACTACGTGGCCCACAGACAGGACATGGGCAAGGCAAGTGCTCAAGGGAATCAATAGTATGGAGCTCTTCGCCTCCGAAACCTGGAATGAAGTAGTTACGGTTGCCTGCGCTCCGAATGAAGGCAGAAGAGTCGAAGCTGTCGACTCCAAGATACAAGAGGAGTGGTTGGTAGACGATACCGCCCAAGCCGTATACGTGGAGATGTTTGTCAGTCGACTGTCGTGCTGCAAGTATCAATTTAGTCACCCTTTTGTAATCGGTTCGAATCGGGACCATACTGCCAACGGCGTAGCCGTCAAAATCGCCGTGCTTCTCGAGATACCGAATGCTGTTGCGGATTGTCCCAGGGTCGTAACCGTGAACACTAGCAAAAAGCAGTTCGTCGCCCTCGTGGAGGTCACTTGCTTCCAGCGCATACTGTGTGCTCTGTTTGATCCGCCGTTCGTTCTCGGCAGCACGATTCTCCTTGGAGAGGGGCAAATCTACTGTGCCATATATGTCCGCCCCAACCTGACGTTGCGTCTCAAGTGTTTCTGTAGGCGTCGTGTCGACTGACTCCGATGAAAAGTCAAATCCACCACTATCTGCGAACACGATTGTGTCTTCGGGGACCTCCATTTCTTCCCGGAGCGAAACGCCGTTTGTAAGTCGTTCCCACATAGGAACTCGGTTCCGGATAGAACGAGCGTTAATCATAGCCGCTGAAAATTCCGGAATAGCATCTGTGTATGTGGGAGTATTGTCGCTTGACCGTTTGCCAAGGTTCCGCACTGGAAAGAGTATGGGAGTCTCCAGTTTCCCCCGGGGGAGATCAAGTGTTCGTCGTCTGTATAACATACCTCCCACTTGAGTAAGCTGTTCTATTATTTATATAATAGGTTTTCTGGCTGACACGAGATACTGAAAATACAGGTTATCAGTATTTCAGCCACTATAATTCTATTCCGGGATTGGTGCGCTAACTGGTATGAAGCGTCGTTTGGTCGGGCCCTTCTTCGATATGTCGACAGAGCTCTTCTATCTTCTGAGGGACGATCGTTTCGTTGCCGTCTACATATCGGGCGAAGTTCTCCATATACAACCCCTTGAGCCCAATGACAATCGTGCCATGTTCTTTCGCATCTTCCGTGCGAGCGGGCACTGACACGATGTTGTCGAACTGATCCTCGAGCACCTCGCGATTGAATACTACACCGATTCGATCAGGTCGCACTTGTTGTACTATTTCATCAATATCAATACTAGTGTAGTAGTCTTTCCCAAGTGTAAAGAAAACCACATCGTACTCAGATTGTTGAAGCACCTGCTGGAGGTCTTCGCGGATATGCAGTTTTGCGGAGCGTTCCCGAGTTTCACTGACGCTCATCGAACTGAACGTTGCCTCATACGGTGGGAGCATTTCATCCTCTTGTACGAGACCGAATCCGGCGCTAATGTAGTACTGTTCAACGCTGTGTCCATTCGAGCGGAGACGACGTACTGCATCTTGTACACTTTCCTGCTGTCGACCTGTATAGAGGTCTCGGGCGGCGGTCAACGGGACGTTGTCACGTGCCAATAAGTCCTCTCTTGAATGCTGGAGTGTTTCAGCGGCATCGAATATCGGCACGTCCTCAGGGATATTTTTCGACCCTGAACATTGATCGATAACGAGAATGTCCAAATCGTCAGTTTCGATTTGGGGTGGATACGGTACGAAGTCCGTACCGACAGCATAATTTTCGCCACATGTCTCGAGAACCTGTTCACGCAACTCAGTAGCGTCACTGGAAACCGTTACTGCGCAGTCGTTTTCTCGTACCGCTTCTATGATTTCGTCATCGAACTTCCCATCGTCTGTCTGGATGAACAGATGTTGATAGCGAGCGGCTTGTTCAGCAAGATTTGTAGCCATTCGACGGGGAGCAAACGAGACGCTTGAAGGGGTATCTTCCCACCACTCAGTGACTCCACTTGCATCAACTACACCCATTTCAGCCACAGGGAGATCGTGTGTCTGCGTCCAGAAACGGGAATGATTGTCTCGTAGATACTGCTCAACCGTCTCATGGTTGCTGAGACCAGCTGTCCCCTTGGTTGCAACCAAGATCTTCGGGAGGCTCTCTTCTAGTTCATCATAGAACCGGCGTGTGTTGTGGAATCCTCGTCGGCGGTTTCTGTCATTGCCACGGAAAATACAGACCTCAATGCCGTGTTCTTCACAGATTGGGCAATCGCACTTCTCCCATGGTCGCTCACGAAGCGTTTCTTGATACTTTTCGAGGAGGTCGTCGTCACCAATCCACACCGCATACTCTCGGACAATCGTCCATATGCGTCCGTAGTCATCTCCTTTGTCGAGGTCATTGCCATTGACTGCTTGATCGAGAGTACGCGTTGCGGGGGTAAATTGCTCGAATACGCTAGCAGCTGTACTCAGCAATGTCTCATACTCATCGAACGGGATCGAATCATCGGCATCATCATTCCGAAGGAGTTTCAGCAAATCACCGCGGAGCGTATCGCTGAAACTCGCTTGGAATTCGCGACCATACTCGAAGTCCTCTCGGAACGCAGCCTCCATGTCTTCAAGAAGGCGCTCATCGAATCGCTCGTCATGTCTATGCTCGCGGAGGTAACGCTCGGTTGCAGGCAACACTTCCGCTGCACGGTCGTACCAGTCCTCGAGAGCTGGACAGATCTCGTCACCTCTGCCGTACGCACGTAGTGCAACAAGAGTTTCGCGACTTTTCAGTGATGTCTCGATAGCTGTCTCGAGGTCATCCCGGCTTGAGGGATAGCGGACTCTGATAGCATCATAGCGCTCGTCGTGGTCCAGCCGATAATTTTGGCCTCCCGTCCACGCTGCCCGGAGCATGCTTGCACTGTCGAAACTCGTCATCCCCGAGCGGCCTACAGTCTCAAATCCGTCCGTCTTAGCAAACCCGAAAACGTGTGAGTCGACCCGTGTATCGTGTTCGCGCTCAAATGCTTTCACCGTCTTACCGACGTTCTTGACGATGGTTCGGACATCGTGTATTGGACTGCCAGCAACCCCACCGATCCCAAGGTAATTATAACCCATCTCGAGCACATCACTGGCCGCCGCAGCGTAGGTATCGGGACTCCACCCCTGAATAGCAACCATCAGTCGGAATGGGTACTCACGCTGCTGATAGAGGTCGTACATCTCTTGGGCATTCCGTAACGTGAGCTCGTATCTGAATGCCGCATCGTCCTCACGGTAGACTGCACGCGGGTCCTCTGCGAGGTTCGCGAGCACGTTGTCGATATCGCCCTTGAAGTCGTCAGCCGAAAACGGGTTAATATCACCATCAGCGTTCGTGCGAATGGTCGGTTCATATTCGTCGACGTATCCGGGCCACTCGGAAGGCCACTCATCAGTCATTATGTCGACGACATCCGTAATCGTCTCAGGAATCTCGCTTTTTTTGAATTCATCTGAAAAGGCACGCTCATCCAGATAGAGACGTCCCTCTTCTTTCCCGGAGCCTAAGACGAGATGGTCAATGGTGACGCCCACGGTGACGTCCAGCGTTTCATAAAACTCCAGCATGTCTTGGTTTCCGTACGGTGGGAAAGGGAGCGATTTGTACCCCCATGCACCACAATCGCTGATCGTGGGGAGCCAATCGGGTACAGAGAGTACGGGATCATCGTAGACGCCGTACTCCGCAAGTCGGTTTGCCTTGCGGTCAGTCGATTCGACCTGTTCACGGGAGATGAGTACCCCATCTATGGGTGTCGTTTCGTGCTCGAAAATGTCCCAAATATAGTCTATATCACGCTCCTGGCGGTTGAGCGTGGAGAGCTCGTCGTGCTCAAAGTCATAGTGGGCGTCGACTGCATCATCCCACTCAGGAACGTAGAAGCGCACAGATTAGATTCACCGTCTAATCGTTACTTTGGTCGAGCTTATGAATGTCTCTTTCTTTTTGTTGAGGCGAGAATGAAGAAGAATAAAACCATCAAAATAGCCCGTATCCATGTCAGAACCGACACTTGTATAAAGGTGGTATGATATTGCCGAGATAGTATCCGAAGAATCTTCGAATAATAACTAAGGGGTACAATAGATGATACTTCAAAAGCGAACAAAATCTATAGAAAATAGAGGCGGATTAAAATGAATGATGAGAACACTAAACCAATTTTCACAGCGATTTTTGCAGGCTCTGTTGTTTTAGCAAATATACTCGCAGCGAAGTTGACGTGGGTCGAATTGCCTGGGATCGGTGGTGTCGCCGTGCCAGCTGGATTCGTCGCATTTGGAGTCGCGTATCTTGCATCTGATTTAATCGTAGAATACCACGGCCGCGACTATGCTGCATCAGTCGTAAATGGTACGGTATTGACGCTCGTAGTGGGCTACTCGCTGATTTATTTAGCTATTTGGATGCCGAGTGCCCCATTCTATGAGGGCCAAAGCGCATTTGTGTCGACGTTAGGAGACTCGGCATCGATTTTGTTAGCCTCTGTTGTAGCTCTTGGAATCGCACAACACACTGATGTCGCACTGTTTGCGAATCTGAAAAAGCGAACAGATGGACAATATCGCTGGTTACGGAATTGTGGCTCAACAGGAGTCAGCCAAGCAGTAGATACAATTGTTTTCATTAGTCTTGGATTTGCTATTTTCCCTGCCATCGGGCTTGGTGGTGATCCGACATGGGGGTGGCCATTAGCATCAATTATCATTGGCCAATATGTAGTCAAACTAATCGTTGCACTGGTTGACACAGTCCCGTTCTATGCTGTGACTGAATTGGTTAGTGATCAATCCTCCCACTGAGGACTAAGGTTCAGATTGGTAGGCGTGTGACCGAACTTGTATGACCAGAATCAACCAGTCAACACGTCTTGAGCGAGTAGAACATATTCTCGGAAGTGGTTCAGGTATCCGAGACTTTGCTATCGAAAACGAGCGGAGTTATTGAGAGCAAGGAGAATACCCGCGCCTTTAGGCGCGGGATGAATCCGACACTCTGACCGATAATCCACTGACAAAGTTCCAACCGGATATTCCACGCCCGGTCGTTTGTTTTAATACTCATTCTCTCATAATGTGTTATATATAAAGCACGATGCTGGAGACGACCCGCACCTACGTCGCACGCATCACGAAACTGGGGTGCGTCGGGGAACAACAAACTCCACGGCTGGGAGTTCGACCGGTTCACTCGTCTTCTTGAATACAAAGCCGAGGAACACGGCATCCTCGTTGACCGCGTAGACGAGGAGAACACGAGCAAGACGTGTTCGTGTTGCGGGCAGATTCGTGACTCGAATCGTGTGGAGCGCGGTCTGTACGTCTGTTCGTCGTGCGAAACGACAATGAACGCGGACGTGAACGGTGCGGTGAATATCCGGCGAAAGATAACTCAGAGTCCCCCGACGGGGGATATGAGTAACGGCTGGTTGGCACAGCCCGGAGTCTTCCTGTTCGACCGCGAGAGCGGGTCGTTCAACACGAGAGAACAGGGAGACTGCAAACCCTAATATCCCAACGCTCGGGATTCCTCCGGCTTTAGCCGGTGGAGGATGTCAAGTTTCCTGATGGCGAGTACTTTGTCTGCGAGATCGATTTAGATGGAGACGAAAGCTCAATTCGGTGTTGGTCTGAGTGATTTCGGTCCAACAACTGCAAAAATTCAGCTGTAGTATGTGGGGACCAGTTGCCGATTAGGAATCTCCTGCAGCCTTTCTATCGAAAGTTCGTCGGCCGCCGAGATCTCCCACACGATATCAAAGAAATCAATCGCAGCCTTCACGAACTGTGTGCGCCCGGTATAGACACCACATTCTGGGTTCCAATCGTAGCTATTCTGCATAAAATTCGCGGATCCAAGAAGTGCTGCCCCTTCCTCAGGTGCACCTACTGTCTGGAGTTTACCATGAATGCCAAGCTCACCGATATCCCGGAAATCCATCTCAGGCGTTACGCGCTGGTGCTCTTTGAATCGCGAATATGTGCGGATAGTCACTCGCTCTCGATGCTCCTTAATTTCGCTCAATAAGTTCCGCTGAAGCCGTCGCCATTCCCATGATTCTTTAGTATGACGGGTGAGGAGACGTAGTTCGAAGCCCTGCTCAATGAGACGCCGAATCTGTGCCACATACTCGTTGAACGTGTCGTCATCGTAGGGAGTCATAATGCGAAGGACCTTCTCTTCGATATCACGCTCAAGACCAATGCTAAACAAGCGGTCGGTCATCGACGTGTATGGTTTCAGCCCCGGCGATCGGCGGTCATGCCACCGACGGAGACGTGCCTGCTCCCGACCGAGCCCTCGTGATTCGCCGGCGTAAGCGTCCATTTTCTTTTCACCGAGTGCATCTGGGTTGATGAGCGTATATGTGAAGTAGGTCGGCGCAATCGCCCCACTGTCAATTTGTTCATAGTCCTGAACTACCATCGACTCTGTCGACATGGGTGTTGGTGGAATCGACACCGTTTCTTGAGAGAGGCTTTCGATGCGATTCTGAATATCTGCACAGCGATCGATGAGATATGTTGTGTATTCGTCACGCATTGATTCCCCATCAACAGCTTTGGGGACGGTCTGAAACGCGGCAAATCCGTCGCTAATCTCACATTCGACGCCCGGAACCGATGCCAGGGTTTGATAGAGTGAATATGGAGTTACATTCGACCACTGTGCTGTGAGGAATCGCACGTCGAAGGTTGTGAGAGCGGGCTCTGCTGCGATAGTCGAGACGAGTTTGAATGCGGCTTCCCACTGGTCACTGTCGTGTTGGATGTCGATGCCAGTCGGCGGGTCATCGAATCGGATGGCCGTCTCAGTCTCAACACGTTCAACAGTCGACTCGGTCGACGGAGCAAGCAAGGACCGAACCGTATTGAAGTCGTCTTCGTACGACTGTTTTTGCTCACTTACTACGTCCACGATTTCGGTTTTATCGACTACGATCTCTGGAGCGGTAGCAAGGGTCGCAACTTCCACAACGCCCACATCACCCCTTTCTGGGAGTGTTCCAGTTAGCCGTTCGACGAGGTCTTCCAAACACTCGGTGCTCGCAGAAGAGATGGTGTGCGAAAGGACGACCCGATACGCTTCTGCGACAGCTCTCTCAGTAGACTGCGACTGTTGGGCTGAAAGGGCAGTGTCGATCCGGGTTTGGTTTAGATCGACGCCATCGGGATAGATTGTCATGAACCCAAGAGAGGCCAAGAGCGGAGCCAGAAGGACCTCATCTTCCTCATCGGCTAGCAGGCTATCCAGTTCGCGTCGGGGGATGTTGTCGTCAACCTCACGGCACGTACGGAGGACTATCTGGGCAGATTGGAACCGAGCGACCGCCGCCGCCCTGATGAATGGCTGTGGCTCTTCGGAAACTAATACCATCATCCCGAGAAGGGAGACAGTGTCATTTTCTACGAAGCCGAGTTCCGCGAGTAGCCACTCATGTATTGAGATTACAGGGCCTTCCGCTCGTTCATCATTCGTTCGGATTGTTTCAGCCCGGAGGTGCGGCTCTAGTCGGTCCCGAATCGGCGCATCAGTAGCCTGTGCGGCAAGCGCGGAGTAGACACTCTCGGCAGAAACCGCCCACAGGTGTTCGGGCGATTGTGTTCGGAGTTCAGTCGCGGCGTGGAGTGGGTCACTCATCGTTTCGTGGTTGGAGTTGAAGATCTTGAGATAGCAGATTTAGTAGTTCCTCTTTAGCGAATGACTCGGGGTCGTTTTGCTCTACACACCCATACTGGTAGAGACAGAATGGACACCCATTCTCGCAGTTGCATTTCGACTCGTCAGGCGAAAACGCCTCACGCATAAGTTCGACTGCACGTTCGAACTTCTCCCCATCATCCTGAGTCAGCAGGACGGTGATACCACTCCCACCTTCGTCTGAGTCATAGACGAGTGTGCCGTCGTCTTCAATTGATTCCGGAACCTGTCGAACGCTTACTCCACCGATGTACTGGAGTGCGATTCGAAGGCCGTGTGCGAAGCCGTGTTCGAGTTCTTCGCTATCGAAGCGGACTCGGGCCGCCTTCGTGGAGAACTTAGTTGCTGGACGGACCGCCTTGCTCTTTTCGACAGGATGTTCGACGTTATTCGTGCAATATGTCGAATCCCCAGTGTCTGCGATTGCTCCGTTGCAGCCCTCGACACCACAAATCTCGAATATGTTTGGAAGTGGATCAGCACCACCATCCTTGTAAGTAGCCCAGAATTTGTTCGTTGAGGCTAGCAACGTAACGTCGCCGTATTCGAACTGTCCATGCACGGTCCCGTTCTCGTCGACGATATCTCGTGCGAACGTTGCCTCAAATGAGTCGCCAGCGTCGGTTTCGACGGGCGCATATGTGTTCTGGGGTTCGGTGTCGTTCTGGTAGACCGATGATGGTTGCAGTTGTGCCGTGCTTGGTGTCGAACTAAGTGGGAGATCATGCTGATAGGCGATGACGCGCTCAGGGACCTGTGTGACAAGCGGCTTCAGGCGCGTCCCACAGGACTCACACGTTGAGGTATCGCTGTCATACTCAGTGGCGCAGGTTGGACAGATGGCGGCGTCTTTGAATTCCTCGTTGATCCGCGCAGACTCTAATGGTTCCCACGATACTTGCGTCACGACGTAGGTTTCACTGTTGTTGAGATATGCAGCCGATGGGTGGAGTTCTGAGAGTGCGATACGACGGCCTCGAGAGCCATCAGTAACCTGATCGAAGTCTTCGCCGACGAGCCGATACTCTACTGAGCTCCCGACCGACCGTAGCCCGAATGCTGTGGGACTCGATCGACTCAAGTAACTCCCGAAGTCCATGTCTTCAAGCCGATCGATATAATCGTACAACTGGTCGAGTTGCCGGTTGATCTGTTTTTGCTCCTCTCGAAGCCGTCGTTTGTCATCGCGATCCCGGGCCTTTCGTTTTTCACGCCGCAGATCACTCAGTTCGTCCTCCAGTTCATCGATATCGGCATAAATGTCGTCCTGCTGATCGAAGTACAGGTCGATAATGGTCTCTTCGAAGCTTTCGATATCCTCTGTACCGGAGAGTATACCCTCAACAATGCTGCCGTGTGTCTGCAAAACGGGCTCGACTACACCGTCACAGTCGCCGCGCTGGCATTCCCCGCCGTAGCCTGCAGCATGTTTTCTCCCACAGTCAGAACAGACACTAAATGACAGGAGATCTTCTAACCACTCTTTGATTTCATCATGGTTGTCGGCAAGAAGCGACCGTAGTGCTTCAAGCGGTGATTCGTCGTTTTGAATCTGAACTTGGAAGTTCGTAGATGAGAGTACGCCTGTAAATGTCAGTATATCGTTTGGCTTGGACTCGGTGCGTGACGTCGGTTCGTCCTTACAGACGAGGAGATCCTCCAGACCACTTTGTTCACGACGCCACGGCACCCATCGGGTCGTCGCCGCCCAGTCGAGGACAGCCCATGTCAGGGACTGGTGGAGCACTTCACGATTCACCTCGTTGAGCGGTACCTGTTGTGGGTCTGCAGCAATGAGCTCCTCGGGGTGCTCATGATAGTAGTAGTCGATCGGGTTCCGCTGGCTGACCGAATGGATCAACGAATTCCCAGAGGAACGTCCTGCGCGACCGATTCGCTGCAGGTACGAATTCGCATTCGGTGGCGTACCATACAGGAGTAACGTGTTGAGGTCACCAATGTCGACCCCGAGTTCCATCGCTGGCCCCGACGAGAGGAAATGCGGATATCGACCCTATCGGAACTAGAACTCCAGTTTCCGACGCTCATCGCGGTCGGTCTCACCGTAGTAGGCCCGTGCGAGGAGCATCATCGGATCGGACGCTGAGACCTTTTGCGCGGTCAAATTGTAGTGTGGGTGTGAGAAACCTGACCGGTCTTCGATTGTGGCTTCGAACTCGGTAATGTCGTCGGCTGCGGTTCCCAGAGCAACTTCAAGCGAAGTGGCATACTCTTCGTTGCTTGGACTGTAGTTCGTTGGTGTCTCCTCGTCGACGATAGCACACTCAACGACCTCTTCGTTGACCATCACATATCGTGTGCCATCTTCGTCGATACGGCGTAGAAGTCCACGACTGATGAGATTGTCAAGATGGTCCCGTCCGGCGTCGACCTCGTCTACCAGATTTGGTTCGTAGTAGTGATTCTGCCCAATGGCCTCTTTGAGCAACTCACGTTCGCCTTCGGCGAGTTCATTGAGATCAGCGTCTACTCGGACGTCAATCAGTCCATCGTCGCTGAGTTGAGTGGTCCGGTAGCGCTGACTATACTTCCCGGGGAATACACGGGAGAGCAGTTCTTCTCTGAGGTACTCGTCGACTCCCTGACCGTAGGCAGTCAATCGGTCGTACATCTGTGGTGTGTTGCCACCCTCGCCTGCCAATTCGTCCTCATACTGATGGGCATCGGCCAGCCCACACGCGATAACGTCTGTGAGTGTCGCCCACCCCGCGGTGCTGGCCTCGGACCTGATGCTCTCAATAAACAATTGGTCGAAAAAGAATGTCTCCTCTGGTTCACGGAAATTCCGCTCTAGTTCCTTCATATCCGACTGACTGTCGGCAAAGGAGAGCATCTTGGATTCAGCGAAAGTACTGGGATCTGTACGGTCCGCGAGTGACCGTAATAGATAACGGCCCGTTGTTACTGCAGCGTTGGCCGGACCACGGAGCATCGAATCATACCGCCGATTCTTCTTGTAGGTCTCCTGTTGGTCCTCATGATAACACGGCAGTCCCCCTGGGAACTGACTGGCTTTTCGGATACGTCCAGCATCGTCGACGATGCGGTAATGACTATATCCCTTTGCCCGGCGACTAATCTCCGGGTCGTCGCAGTTGCAGTCATGAGGTCCATGTGGGAGGAACTCGTGGCCACAGGACTGACACTCTTCGACCATATTGATATCGAACAGTGCCGACCGCACGAGCTTTCGTTTCCCACACTCGCATGATGCCGGCGGCGTTCCGAAGTATACCTCATCGCATTTGTGGTCACTGCATGTCCATCCCAGGAATCGTTTTGGTGTGAGATCGCTGTCACAATTGTCAGTGGTACAGCCTTGCCCCTCAGGGTCTTCATAGATATCTCCACACTCAGTACAGTACTGGACGCCCTCGTCTGCCAGCGGCTCTAGTGCTGTGGAGTCACACGAATGGCACTCGGGTTCTTGGGCCTCCTCGACGGTGAGTTCACCATCGCAATCAACGTTGGTGCAGACGTGCTTGTCCATCGAATCGTCAAGAACCATCCCAGCTCCGCAGTCGGGACAATCATGATGGCGGTCGATCTTCTGGCGCTCGTTGCAGTCAGCACATTCGTAGTACGGTCGCCAGAAGACCTTGACCATCTCAGGGGTCTCACCATCGGCTGTCTCACACTGGCACTGCTTCCGATTGAAGTACTCAAATCGGCCTTCTTCTGAGGTCACCGTATGGGGTGCCAGCCGCTCGCAGTTTGGACAGAACCACGACTCTAGCGATTCTTCGCCGCATTCTGTACACAACGAGAGCTTCGTCACAAAGTGATGGTCGCACTCAGTGCACGATGACTGCGGCGTGTCATAGACCGTCCCACAATTAATACACGTATAGTACCCATCAAGCGGCCAGCTAAACAGATGGGCCCGGCGCTCTAGAATCCCCGACACACTGCCGATGGTCATGAAATTCGTGACGACGGTCTCAGCTTCAGACTCAGTGAGGTCACACTCATTGATGAGGCGATCGCGAAGGCCAACTGGTCGGAGCGGGGTCTCACGAAGCGTTGCGTAAATACCACGGACAAACTCTAGCGGTCCTCCCTCATCTTCGACTAAATGTTCGTAGAGCGCATCCTCAACATCCTCGGAATTGTCCTCGATACCAGCGGCCTCACGAGCTCGCTTCGCTGCCGCAGTAGCCCCATTATTTAATTCTTCGTCGGTCACTTCTTCAGAAACGAATTCATTCGGAATGTCGACCGGGAAAGGCGCATCAAGCGTCCGCTCGTCTTCCTCAACAACCTCGATGTCGGGGTCGACAAACGGGTTAATGCGCTGGAATATCGTCCGTTTGTTCTCTACAGTGG
>Ga0136590_1000876_pt1 | contig 13486 bp, 13 predicted proteins | sample AntRauMFilla3765_FD_104934 | JGI IMG/M metagenome (GOLD analysis project Ga0136590, IMG submission 104934) | Saline lake microbial communities from Rauer Islands, Antarctica - Metagenome Filla 3 #765 | ecosystem: Environmental > Aquatic > Non-marine Saline and Alkaline > Saline | place... | reverse complement strand
TACAGCCTGACCGATGCCGCGAGCTATCAATATTCAATCAACTCCGGCGACTGGGTTACGTTCACAGGCACTATCTCACTGACAGGTCTGGCAGATGAAACCGCGTTTAGTGGGGCGCTAAGGGCTACAAATTCAATCGGCAGCGGTGCTAGTGCGCAGTTTTCGTTTACGACTGACAGAGTCCCGGTCCCACCAACTGTTTCCACGGCATTGCCTGATCTGAATTTGAGCGAAGGTGAGGCTGTAAGCATTAATCTGGGCAACTACTTTGCCGGCGCAGTGTCATACGGCGTCACAGGCTTCCCCGCAGGCTCTGGACTGTCCTTCTCGGGCTCACAGTTGACCGGCACAACCAACGCCAATGACATTGCCGCATCACCGTTTACGCTGATCGCCGAGGCATTCAGCGCGGACGGGAGCATTACGGATGCGTTTGCGGTGACTGTGCTTGGTGACGCGCCGGTTATCGCGTTCAGCGCCCCGCTGACCACCACGGACACGTCGCCCCTTGTTTCAGGCACCGCAGGCCCCGCAACGTCGATCACGCTGACGGTGAATGGCCAGACTTATACGCCAGCCGTAACCAGCGGCCAGTGGAGCCAGCAACTGCCGACGCTGGCGCCAAACAGCTACCCGATGACGTTGAACGGCGAAGATGCCGAAGGGGTGCCCGCTGAAGAAGTGCAGGCAACGCTGCTTATCATCGAGGCCGTCGTCAACGCTGACGTGGCCGCCTCCTCCTTCCGATTTGGCTTCTGAGGTAACGCTATGAACAACATGAACAACTGGTCAGCCGCAACTGGTCCGGCAACGTATGGGTTTGCGGTCACGCCGAGCGACACCGCGAACCTGGAAAGGCCGGCCCGCATTTACGTGGGAACGTCCGGCAACATAACCGTTACTCTGATCAACATGGACGATGGCACGTCAGTGACGCTGCCCGGAGTCCCTGCTGGCTTTGCGCCCATGGTAGTTAAAAGAGTCTGGGCAACCGGAACCGCCGCCACCAACTTGGTGGGCCTGGCGTAACGAATTGGCCCTGTCGTGAGACACCGCCAACCCCTCGCCGGCACGTCGTGATGACGCCCGGCACCTATTCAAGGAGGCGCCGCCATTGGGCCGCGTATCTGCATGAGCAAGCCACTAACCGCACAGCAAAGCCGATTCGCCGACGAGTACCTTAAAGATCTGAACGCCACACAGGCATATATGCGAGCTGGATACAAAGCCAAGGGCAACGCGGCTGAATCCGCAGCTGTCCGCCTGTTAAGGAATGTTCAGGTCCAGCAAACGATCCAGGAGCGGATGAACGACCGCGCCCAGCGCACACAGATCGATGCTGACTTTGTGCTGCACGGTATCGCGAAGAACATTAAGCGCTGCGAGCAAGCCGAGGCCGTGACAGATCGAGAGGGCGCACCGGTTTACGTTGAGACGGAAGACGGCCAGCTGGTCCCCGCTTACAAGTACGACGCGACGAACGTGTTCAAAGGCTACGAACTGCTGGGCAAGCACCTGAAGCTGTTTACGGACAAAGTGGACCACTCCAGCGAGGACGGTTCCATGAGTCCTAAGAACCTGTCTGACGAGCAGCTGGACGCCGAGATCCGCGAGCTGCAGAAGCAGGTAGGGAATGGGCAGTGATAACGCAGCAGCGAAGCTGGATCTACACCGGAGGTTAAAAGAGCAGGCCAGGCGAAAGCGCTACAACCTGATTAAAGACGTGTTCCCGGAAACCGGCGATTACAGGCGCGAACTCTACCCGAAGCACATGGAGTTTTTCAGAGCCGGCGCAACGCACCGAGAGCGTTTACTGCTTGCCGCAAACCGCGTCGGCAAGACAGTGGCCGGAGGCGCGGAACTGACCTACCACATGACCGGCGAGTATCCGGCGTGGTGGGACGGCTACCGATTCGACCGCCCGGTTCAGTGCCTGGCCGCAGGCGATACCAGCCAGACCACCCGAGACATTATCCAGACCAAGTTGCTAGGCGGCTTGTGGGGCACCCCTGAATTCGGCACCGGCCTGCTTCCTGGCGACCTGCTAGGCAAGCCAACCCCGGCGCGGGGCGTGGCCAACCTGTACGAAGAAATCACCGTAGAGCATGTTTCAGGCGGCACCAGTCGCTTGATGCTGCGCAGTTACGACCAGGGCAGGCGAATCTTTCAGGGCACCGAACAAGATTTTGTCTGGATGGATGAAGAAGTACCCAAAGACGTGTACGACGAGGCGCTGATCCGAACCATGACAACGCGGGGGCTGGTCATTATGACGTTTACGCCACTGTCCGGCCTGACGCCTTTGGTCGTTGACTTTCTGGAAGCCAGACACCAACAGGTGCAGATATGACAGATCAAGCGTTTATTGTGCTCATTGTGAGCGGCGTGGTCGTAATGGCTGGGCTCATCATTTGGGAGAGATACTGGAACGTATGACCGAAATCAACACGATCAAAGCCCCGACTACCCGAATCAATGCGCCCGAAGATAGCTGCAATCCAGCGGTGCGCGACAAGATCCTGGCAATGATTGACGAGCGCGGAATCAAGCACGGCCTGCTGTCATTGAACATTGCGCGGCAACTGTATCCGAAATCCAAGACCGGCGATCAGATCATTGTCGGCCCGGCGCAGTTTGTGGTGGGCGAGTGAGCCGATACGTCGTGCAGGCCGGCTGGTCAAGCGTTCCCCATATCAGCCAGCAGGACATTGACGACATGGCCAAGTCCATCAGCCCGCACCAACTGGACGCCCGGATGAACGGCAACCCCTCGCTGGGCGCAGGCGCCATCTACCCGGTGCCCGAAGAAGATTTCTTGTGCGATCCGTTTCAGGTGCCCGCCTGGTTCCCGCGCCTGTATGGCCTGGACGTTGGCTGGAAGAAAACCGCCGCCATCTGGCTGGCCCATGACCGCGATACCGATATTGTGTATGCCTACTCCGAGCATTACCGGGGGCAGGCCGAGGCGCCGATTCACGCCAAAGCGATCCGAATGCGCGGCGACTGGATTCCCGGCGTGATTGATACCGCCGCCCGAGGCCGCTCACAGATCGACGGCAAGACGCTCTGGAAGCTGTACGAGGATGAAGGTTTGCGGTTAAGCAAAGCGAACAAGGCGGTTGAGGCTGGCTTGATGGAGGTGCTGGATCGACTGTCTACCGGGCGACTCAAAATCTTCAGCACGCTACAGCACACCCTGGGCGAGATCCGCCTGTACCGGCGCGACGAGAAGGGGCGAATTGTGAAAGAGAACGATCATTTGATGGACGCCCTTCGCTACGCCGTCATGCGGCTAGGACTGGCGACCACCCGGCCGGCCCCGCAAGTCAGCACAAGCCACTTACCCGGCGACCCCACGGCAGGATACTGATATGAACGACGCGCAGACGATGCCCGACGAGGCCGACGCAATGGCGCCGGATGACGAGAAGGCAGAGAAGATTCGCCGCGAGGAAGATCTTAACGCCCTGGGCGCCAAGCTGAACCGCCTGGCCCAAGAGCAGGTATCCGCCCGGCAGCAGATCGAGACACGCTGGCTTCAGGACTTGCGCCAGTATCACGGCGAATACACCGCCGCCGAACTGAGCCGGATGACGCGCAAGCATTCCTCGCAAGTGTTCGTGAACATCACCCGCAACAAGACGCGAGCCGCGATTGCGCGCATGGGCGACATGCTGCTGCCCAACGACGACACCAACTTTGGCGTAAAAGAAACGCCAGTCCCCGCCGTGAGCGCCACCAATGGCGCGGCGATGCAGGCTGATATGCAGCAGGGCCCAATGCAGGCCGGCATGATGCAGCAGGGCCCGATGCCCGAGCAGGCAGACCCTCAAGCCGAGCAGCAGCAGGCCAAAGAGCAGGCCGCCGCCGCCGCCCGCGCCATGCAGCAGCAGATCGAGGATGACTTTGCCGAGGCCGGTTACAACGCCCATGCCCGAGACGTAATCGAAGATGCGTGCCAACTGGGCACCGGCATACTGAAAGGCCCGACCGTAGTGAACCGGACCCGCCGGGCGTGGATCACCGACCCGCAGACCGGCCAGAGCGTCATGGAAGTGCAGGACGAACTGCGAGCCGGATTGGAGCGCACCGACCCCTGGGACTTCTTCCCGGACATGTCTGCCGCGAACATGAGCGAGGCTGAATTTGCCTTTGAGCGGAAATTACTGAACCGCAAGCAGATGCGTGAATTGTCGGACCTGCCTGGCGTCATGCTGAATCAGCTACGTCGGGCGCTGGAGAATAACGAAGGGCGCCACATTGCCGAGGACCGCCGCCACGAACTGCGAGCGATTACCGGCGTGGATACCGTCACCAACGATAAGAAGTACGAACTCTGGGAATACTGGGGGCCGATTGACAAGGAAGAACTGAAGGCTTGCGGCTGCGATGACATTGACGACGACCCGCTGATTGAATACACCGGCTGCATTCTCATGGTGGGCGGCCACGTTATCAAGGCCGCCCTGAACCCGCTGGAAACCGGCGACCTGCCGTACAGTGTGTTTAACTGGGAAGCCGACGCCGCCTCCATCTTTGGCTTTGGCGTGCCGTACCTGATGCGTCAGCCGCAGAAAGTCGTCAACGCCGCCTGGCGCATGATGATGGACAACGCCAGCGTATCAGCAGGCCCGCAGATTGTACTGAAGAAGCGAGGCATCGTGCCTCAAGACGGCGACTGGGCGATCCGCGCCAACAAGGTCTGGCTCGATACCGGCGACGAGCCAGTGGCCAGCGCCTTTCAGACATACCAGATCAACAACAACCAGGGCGACCTGTTTGCCATCTTTGAGTCGGCGCAGAAGTTAGCGGACACCGAAACCAATCTGCCTATTCTGCTGCAAGGCGAAGGCATTGGCGGGGGTCCGGGCTCCAAGACGTTCGGCGGTATGCAGATGCTGATGAACAATTCCAACATCGTGCTGAGATCCGCGACCAAGAACTTTGACGATGGCGTAACCACTCCCACCGTCCGCCGCTTCTACGACTACCACATGATGTACACCGACCGCCCGGAGATTAAGGGCGATTTCGACATTGTAGCCAAAGGCACCAGCGTTCTGGTAGCCAGGGAAGAGCAGCAGGAAAAGCTGATGATGCTGTCTCAGGTAGCGGCACAGAACCCGATCTTCTCAGAATTGACCAACTGGGGCGGGCTGTACCGGGAGATTCTGCGCACCCTGCAAGTGCCGGTTGATAGCGTGGCCTACACCGACGAGGAAATGGAGCGCAAGGCGCAGGAGCAAGGTCAGCAGCAGGAGCCGCCGCTTGAAGTCCAGGTGAAGATGAAGGAATTACAGATCAAAGAGCAGGAGCTGCAACTGAAGTCTCAGCAGCAGCAGTTTGAGCAGCAACACAAGTCTGCCGAATTGCAGACCCGGCAAGAAAAGGACCGCATGGAAATCGCCTTGAAAGAAGGCATCACCATGAAAGAACTGGAGGTCAAGGTGGGTATGCACTCGCAGGAACTGGAAGCGGAAATGCAAAAGACCGCCGCCAAGCTGGCAACAGACCGCGAAACCAAGGCCGCGCAGTTGGCCGACAGCCAGAACGAGCGCATGGCGCGCAGAGAAAATATGCAGCAAGGCTTTGACAGCTACTCATGATTGATCGCCACGGACACACCTGGATGACCATTGAGCGATGGCTGAATGAACGCCGGAACGATGGCGTGCAGTCGCTTATCAATGGCTCGCCCCACGACGACCAGAAGCGCGGAGAGATTCGCGTGATTGATGATTTGCTGGCCTACGCCAGTGACGAACCGGAGCCTGTCGTTAAGACGAGCCCCGACTACTGAATCAGACCGCCATCCGGCGGTTTTTTTATGCCTATCAGGCAACCACCAGCCGTTCGGGAGAACCGCTAAATGACCGACCAGCCGCTTAACCAGCCGCAGGATGACAATTACAGCGACCAAGAGCAGGACTTTGACAGCGCCTTTGAGGAATACGCCAAAGGCACTCAGCCTGCCGAGGACCGCGACGAGTATCACGTTGACCGTGACGCCTTGCCCGAGAGCGACACAGCGGACGACGGCGAACCGGAAGACCTTGCCGCCAAGCTCAAGACGCTGGAGCAGGAAAACGAGCGCCTGAAGCACTCCGACGCCTCGCAGCGCGGACGACTGGGGGCTTACCAGAAGCAGATCAATGAACTGCAACGCAAGCAGCAGGAGTTCGACGCTGCCAAACCCACCAACCCGTCAGGGGAGCCGCAGAACGACAACCAGCAGAAGCAGGACATGGCCGAGTCCATGGGTGTGGATGACTGGAAGGAGTTTGCCGAGGACTTCCCCGACATGGCCCGCGCCTTTGAATCTCGTCTGAAAGCAGACCAGCAAAAACAGGCGCAACTTGAACAGCAGGTTTCAGAACTGAGATCCGCTGTGCAGCCCATACAACAGCAGGCCCATGAGCAACAACTTCAGTCAGAGTATGCCCGCCTTGAAAGCCGGCACGACGATTGGCGAGAAGTGGTCAATGCGCCCGAGTTCCAGACATGGCTGCAATCGCAGAATCCGACCATCCAGAGCCTATCAGAATCCGAAAGCGCCGATGACGCATCCGCGTTGCTGGACTTCTACAAGGGCGTGAGTGGGCCGGGTAACGACAACAGCCGTGCTCAACAGCACGACAAGCGGAAAAGCCGACTGGCCAACGCACAGACTGTCAGCCGCCGTGGGGCGGGGCAGAGAAGCGGGACACCAGAGGACTTTGACGCGGCCTTTGAACACTACGCCGCCAAGAGGCGGTAACTCCCAATTTACGAGGTAATACATCATGGCTATCACAACTTACGGCGACATTTCCCAGCGTACCGCCGCCTGGGCCGCCACCGAGATGCTGTCTCACGCTGAGCCGATCCTGGTTCTGTCCAAGTTCGGTCAGTCCAAGCCGCTGCCGAAGAACAAAGCCGACACGGTGAAGTTCCGCCGTCCGGTGCCGTTCGCCACCATCACCACACCGCTGACTGAGGGTGTGACCCCCAGTTCGCAGCAGATGGCGTATGAGGACGTAACGGTTCAGATCAAGCAGTGGGGCGCCTGGACCGAGATCACCGATTACGTCAACGACCTGTCGGAAGATCCCGTTCTGTCTGACGCTTCGATGCTGTGTGGCGAGCAAGCCGCTGAAACCATCGAGTACGAAACCTGGGGCGCGATTCGTGCCGGCACCAACGTGTTCTACAGCAACGGCTCTGCCCGTACCGATGTAAACACGGTGTACAGCCTGTCTACCCAGCGCGCCGTGACTCGCTCGCTCAAGGCCAATCGCGCCAAGAAGATCACCAGCATGGTGGGCGGTTCCCCGAACTACTCCACTGAACCGGTCGATGCCGCGTTCATCGGCTTTGCGCACACCGACCTGGAAGCGGACATTCGGGACATTCCCGGATTCGTGCCTTGCGAGAAGTACGGCAGCATGAAGCAGTTGCCCTACGAGATTGGCAAGGTCGAGGACGTGCGTTATGTCCTGAGCCCGGTTCTGGATTCGTTCGCAGACGCAGGTGGCGCCGCCGGCTCTACCCTCAGTACAACCGGCACATCGTCTGACGTGTACCCGATTGTGATTGTGGGCAAAGAAGCCTACGGCCTGATCCCGCTGAAAGGCGCAGGCGCTGTCACTCCGCAGGTTCTGAACCCCGGCGTGCCACGCGGCGGCGACCAACTTGGTCAGCGAGGCTCTGTGGGCTGGAAAGCCTACTACACCTGCAAGGTTCTTAATGAAACTTGGATGGCGAGAGTGGAGTGTTCTGCCTCGGCCCTGTAATCAATAACTTGCACTAAACGAAGAGTGGCCAGCGCGTCACTCTGCAACCTGAGCCCCGGCCACCATACCGGGGCTTTTTTATGACACGCACTGAAGGACGTTCACATGAGCGAGATCAACACAGAGGTTATGACCCGCGAGGAATTAGAAGCGACCGCCAAGGATCTGGGGCTGTCTTTTCCGCACAACGCCGGTGATGACACATTGCGCACCAAGATCAGCACAGCCTTGGGCGATACCGGCAATGGCGAATCAAAACCCGCCGCCAAACCAGCCAAGAAAGACGAAGCTGGCGAAAAACACTACGAAATTATCATTGCCCGCCACGACCAGGACAAGCAGCCGGTGCCGGTTGGCGTCAATGGCAAGACCTGGCTCATTCAGCGCGGCGAGAAGGTTATTGTGCCCAAGCGCGTGGTGGACAACTTGAGCAACGCGGTTCAGTTCAACTACGACCCGGCCACCATGAAGCGCACCGATATCCAGAGCTACCCCTTCCAGATTCTCCGCGAGGTCTGATCTATGAATTTTCTGGAACTCTGCCAGCGACTGCGACAGGACACCGGCTCGATCGGCACCGGCCCGGAAACAGTGACCAGTCAGAGCGGCAACGATGCGCGCCTAGTGTCATGGATTCGCAGCGCTTGGCAAGAGATCCAGACCGAGCGGCGATGGCTGTTTGACTGGACTCAGGGGGGCGTCACCTTGAACACCAGCGGCACGCAGTACGCCATGCCGACCGACCTCGATGTATGGGAGCGGAACACGCTCGCCTTTGACGGTCGCAAGATTGACGTTCTGCCGTGGGCTGAGCTTGAGGCTGCCCCGCGATTCACGGCTGCCGCTCTGGCGCCGGACGGTTCGCTGCACCTGAATGCGAAGCCGGACACTGCCGGGATTCTCACCTTTGAGTATTGGCGCACCCCGCAGAATCTGATCGCCAATACCGACGTTCCCCGGATGCCTGAGCGCTTTCACATGGCCATCGTCTACCGGGCGCACAAGCAGTACGGCTTTTATGAAAGCGCACCGGAAGCCGTAGAGATTGCCACCATCAACGAGGCCAAGGTTATGAACAATCTAACGCGCTCGCAACTGCCTCACGTTGACCTGCCCGAGTCGTTGGCATGAGGGATTCCCGGCGCGAGGCGCAAATTGTCATGGAGGGCGGGCTGGACCTGGAAACCCCGTCGCTGACGGTTCGCCCTGGCCGAATGCTGGCCTGCAAGAACCACGAAGTAAATACCCTGGGCGGCTATACCCGCATTGAGGGCTATGAGCGTTTTGACGGACGGTTGCAGCCCTCTGACACTCCAGACAGCGCTGAGCGAGAAGGCCGCCGTTCCGCCATCGGCAAGCCTCCCGGCACCGGCAAGATTCTGGGTGTGCACGTCTTCAAGGGCGAGGTATATTGTCTGCGAGATCAGAATGACGGCAGCGGTGGATTCTTCAAGGCGACACCGTCTGGCTGGTCACAGATCACCACCCCGGCCAGAGATGGCGGCGGTCGTGCGCAGTTCACCAATTACAACTTTAAAGCCAGCGCAACCACCGAAGTAATGATTGGCGCAGACGGTGTGAACCCGGCGTTTGTCTATGACGGCAGCACGTTCACCGAGATCAGCATTCCGGGCGAGACAGGCTTTCCGATGTTTTGCCGGGTAATGAACAACTACCTGTTCCTGGCGCTGAACAATGGCACGGTCTATTACTCGGTGGTGGGCGAGCCGACCAATTACGAGCCCGTAGATGGCGCGGGCACCTTTGGGTCCGGCGACTTTATTACCGGCCTTGAGCCTGCCGTAGGCGGCGCTATGGCCATTCTGATGCGCAACCGGATTGCGGTGCTGTACGGCAATGGCCCGGACGAGTGGAGCAAGACCGATCTGCGCAACCACGACGATCAAGTGGGCGCAGTGGCGTATTCCGCGCTGAACTACAACCAACTGTACTACCTGGACGACCGCGGCATAACTTCGCTGCAAGCCACCCAGGCGTTCGGCAACTTTGCCAGCGCCACCCTATCGACTGGCGTGAACCCGTTTCTGAGGATTCGACGCGGACAACTGACCGATGGAGTGGTATCCCGGCGCAAAAACCAACTGCGATGGGTATTCACGCCTTCAGCCGGGCGCACCGGTTCAGAAGTATTGACAGCCACTTTCACCGGCAACCAGATGACCGGCTTTTCCCGGCAGGTGTACGACCACCAGTTATCGGTGATCGAGTCCGGCGAATTGCTGGATGGCGAGGAAATCATTGTCGCCGGCACGGACGATGGATGGGTAATGCGCTTTGACCGCGGCACCTCGTTCGACGGCCAGCCCATCGAGGCGTATTTCCGGTTGCCGTTTGCCCACATGGGAGCCCCTCAGAAGCGCAAGCACTACCTTAACGCCCTATTCAACATTCAGGCCAGCGGCAAGGTCGATCTGAAGATCAAGCCCCTGTTCAACTTCAATGACCCCGGCAATGCCGCGCACCGCGTGTCCTCGCTGAACATTATCGGTGGCGGCTCTAACTGGGACGAAGGCAACTGGAATGAGTTTGTCTGGTCTGCGCAAGTCAATTCAGAAGCGTTTGCCGACATAGCAGGCACCGGCAAAAACGTGGCGTTCGTGATCTACAGCAAGAGCGCCAACATTAAGCCCTTCACGTTCTACGACGCCCTTGTGCATTACACGCTGAGGAATTGGTACAGATGAGCAACGACTACTACGATCACCAGCCTACTTTTGTTGCCGGCGACCTGGCGCGAGCCGAGGACGTTGAGAACGAGCTTAACGGCGTCACGTCCGGTTTCGCCAAGCTCCCGCAGCCCCGCCCGTCAGGGGATGGCTTTCTCACGCCCATCTTTATTGGCGAAGCGATTGACCCCAATCATGCAGCCACACGAGGGCAACTGATTGTCCTGGAGCAGCAAGCCCAGAGCCATAAGAACGCAGCGGCGGCGGCACAAACTGCGGCAGAAGTTGCGCAGTCCGCGTCTGAATCCGCGCAGTCCGGCGCCGAGGTTGCTCAGTCCGCCTCTGAAGCCTCCGAGGTGGCGGCGGCAGCGTCGGCCAGTGACGCCCTGGGTGACGCCACAAGCGCCTCCGGCAGCGCTGCTGCGGCGTCAAGCAGCGCCTCAGATGCGGCAGCCAGTGAAAGCGCGGCAGCCGGCAGCCGCGACACCGCGCAGGACTGGGCTATCAAAACGACCGGCACCGTGTCAGGCGGCGAGTTCAGCGCAAAACACTATGCCGGACAGGCAGGCGCGAGCGCTGACAGTGCAGACACGTCAAGCCAGAGCGCCGGCCAGAGCGCGTCACTGGCGTCAGGAAGCGCCTCTGCGGCAGCCACCAGTGCCAGCAATGCCGACACGTCCGAACAAAATGCCGCCACCAGCGCCTCTCAGGCAGCGGGCAGCGCCGCCAGCGCAGGCACCAGTGCCGGCAATGCGGCATCATCGGAATCCGCCGCCTCGACAAGCGAGGCCAAGGCGCAGCAATGGGCCGAGGCAAACCAGAACACGCAAGTTGAGGTTGGCGAGTATTCCGCAAAGCATTGGGCCGCTGTCGCAGAACAAACCGTGTCGGGCGCGAAAAAATACATAGGGCAGCACGATGCGTCAGGCGGCACTTACCCGATTGCAACACCAGCAGCGGGCGATGAGGGAAAGTATTGGATCATTAACGCGGCAGGCACGCTGCCGTTAGGCGCGGTTGATGTTGGCTGGGAGTTGTCCATTAACGACACGCTGGCTTACGAGGCCGCCAACCTGCTACCAGCAAACCTGGTGAGCGAAATCAATGGCAAGGCAGGGCCGACTGTCACCCTTGGCTATGCAGACATTCCGGGGCTGGGCACCGCCGCCGCCATTAACGTGGGAGCCGGGGCCAACCAGGTAGCACAAAGAAACGCATCAGCCGATGTGCCGGGAAACATTACCGGAAACGCCGAGACAGCAACCAGGCTGCAAACCGCTCGCACAATTGCTCTGGGGGGCGACCTGACGGGCTCAGCCTCTTTCAGCGGTGCCGGGAACATCACCATTTCAGCCTCTGTGTCGGATGACTCTCACAATCACACCATTACCAACGTGGACGGCCTTCAGACAGCCCTGAACGGGAAACTGGCCATCGGAGCCAAGGCAGCAGACAGTGACTTGCTGGACGGCATCGACAGCGCCTCGTTTGCCCGCAAGGATCAGGCCGAATCGTTTGCCGGAATCGTTACCCTGAACGGTGGTAGCGGCACCGTGGGCGCGGCACAGGTTCCAGATGCAACCCGTTGGATCTACAAGGTGGCTGCTCAGAACGTGGGCGCTCACTGGAACACGTCTACCAACACGCTGGACATCCGCAACAGCCTGGGCGGCGTGGACATTAATGGCAGCAAGGCGTGGACAGCCGGCAACGACGGCTCAGGCTCCGGGCTCGACGCGGACACGGTGGACGGCTTTCAGGCCAGCTACTTCCTGCCCGCAGGCAGCTACACCGCCGCCGACGTATTAACCAAAGTGAAAACCGTGGACGGTTCAGGCTCCGGCCTCGATGCCGATACCGTGGACGGGCAGCAGGCGAGCGCCTTTTTCCCGGCGTCCAGCGTATCAGCCTTTGCCGGAACCCTGCTTAATGACACCACTGCGTCCCAGATGCGCGGCACGATGGGCCTTGGCTCTGTCGCCACCCAGAACACCGGCACCACGTCCGGCACCGTGCCGATTCGCGGTTCAGGCGGCGACGTGTCCGGCAATATTACCGGCAATGCGGCCACGGCCACAAAGCTGGCCAGCGGGCGCACCGTTAGCCTGACCGGCGATGCCACTGGCACCAGCGCAGCGTTTGACGGGAGCGGCAATGTCAGCATCCCGGTGGTTATCGGAGACGACAGTCACGCGCACACCTCGATCACACAAGTCGGGAACTACAGCGCGCCGTTTAACAATGCCGCGAACACCCCTCGCGCCTTCTACAACGCTGGACTGTGCCACTGCTTTGTTCGTGCGTCTGACGGCTGGCCAGTGGGCAACGGGCGAGTTCTGAATATGCCTTCCTCCACCAGCGGCCAGGACGGCGGCGCCATGCAGATCCTGACGCCGTATCAGGCCGGCCAGTCGGATAACAACAACATCATGTGGCGAGTGGGCCTGTACAACAACGCAGGCTGGACTGGCTGGAAAACAGGGATGGATAAGGCTTATGCCGATTCGCTCTATCTGACTGCAACCGCCAACGCGGCCACGGCGTCCAAATGGCAAACCGCCCGAACCATAAGCCTGACCGGCGACGTGACCGGTTCAGCCAGTGTGGATGGATCTGCCAACAAGTCGATCAGCGCAACGCTCAGCGCAGCCGCAGTGCGCGACAAGCTGAAGACGGTCGATGGTAGCGGCTCTGGCGTAGACGCGGACCTACTGGACGGCGTGCAGGGCGCAAGCTACCTAAAGAAGTCAGAGTTCGATCCGAGCAGTGCAACTTTGGTTTGGTCAGGCAACAGCACTGCCAGCATCCCAATGACATCATTATCGGAAAGCGGGCCGGGCTGGTACGTCGTGCAAACAGCCAACGAAGAAGGGTCCGTGTACGTTCAGGATGAGTCGGCATCATTTTCAAGAGGCCTGTCAGACAACAACTCATCTTCTGCCTACTCTTCGATATCTATAGTTCAATACGCTTCTACCGTCGGGTTTGGTGCGGTTGCGCACGGCATTTCAAACCTTACGGGCACCC
>Ga0136590_1000870_pt1 | contig 13527 bp, 14 predicted proteins | sample AntRauMFilla3765_FD_104934 | JGI IMG/M metagenome (GOLD analysis project Ga0136590, IMG submission 104934) | Saline lake microbial communities from Rauer Islands, Antarctica - Metagenome Filla 3 #765 | ecosystem: Environmental > Aquatic > Non-marine Saline and Alkaline > Saline | place... | reverse complement strand
CCGGTGTCCTATCCACAAAACAGCGCATTAAATAAGTTTTTTTAACAGATTTACTGGCTTTTAAGCTGCCGCAACGCCTTTTTCTTTCATCAGGCTTTCAAGTTCGCCAGCCTGGAACATCTCGCGAATAATATCGCAGCCGCCGACAAACTCGCCTTTAACGTAGAGCTGCGGAATGGTTGGCCAGTTGGAAAACTCCTTGATCCCTTCACGAACATTCATATCAGCCAGAACATCGATATCCTTATAAGGAACCTCCAGATGGTCTAGAACCTGAACAACGGCGGCAGAAAAGCCACATTGCGGAAAATCGGAACTGCCCTTCATAAACAGAACAACATCATTGCCCTTAATTTCTTTTTCAATCATTTCAAATGTCGGATTTGTCATTTTATACTCTCTCTTTCTTAGTCTTCCAGAACGGAGGTTTGCAGCGCCAAGGCATGAAGTTCATTGCCCATTCGTCCCTGCAACGCTTTATATACCAGCTGATGCTGCTGCACACGGGACATGTCTTTAAAGGCGGCGGATTTAACATGGGCGGCATAATGGTCACCATCACCGGCCAGATCTTCAATCGTTACTTTTGCATCCGGCAGCGCCTCACGGATCATATCTTCGATTTCTTTTGCCTGCATTGCCATGTTTTTAGCCTCGCTTTTTTAACACCGAATTAGATATATGTAGATTTTGTACCGCAATTTCATATATGATGTCTATGTATTTTAATACAAAAAGGAGAATTCATGCCTAAGGTCGAGCTATATTTCAAAGATTATTGTCCATTCTGCCATCGAGCCAAAGACCTGTTGGATGATAAAGGTATTGAATATACCTTGTATGATATCACACAAGATGCCGACGGTCAGGCAGAAATGGCCAAACGTAAACCCGGCGCCCGTACCGTACCCCAGATTTTTATCAATGATCAGGGCATTGGCGGCTGTGACGAGCTTTTTGCCCTGGAAAAAAACGGCGAACTTGATCTTCTTCTGAAAACAGCATAACCCTTAACAGACCGGTTCCGGTTCTATAGATATTGCATCATGTCCGAAAACGAAAATCATATGCTCAAGCCATTATCCCAGCGGGAAATGACAAAAATCGCCCGTAAACATCAAATGTTTCTGGGCGGTAAGCCCGGCGGCGCGCGCGCTGTCGTCAAAGACCGTGATCTGACAGGCCTTAACATGCGTGAAATGCAGTTACAACAATCAGATTTTACCGGTTGCATCATGCGTGACAGTGATCTGACAGCAATCAATTTCGAAAGCGCCACCCTGTTCGGCTGTGATCTCTCAAATACTGTGATGAAAAACGGTAACTTCTCCCGCACTGATTTGCGGGGCGCAGACATTCAAAATTCAGATTTGACCGATGCTAATCTCAGCGGGGCTGATCTGCGCCTTGGGTCGTCAGTGCTAAAACGAAAAGTCAAAGAAGAAAGCGACCAATACAGTGAAAAATCCCATGCCGGTCAGGTTTCTTTTAGCGGCAGCACCATGCGGAATGTTAAACTGACCAATGCCACTGCCATTAATGCCGATTTTTCTGACGCTATTCTTGAAAATGTTGATATGCGTAAAGTCGACCTTAGAGACGCCATATTCAAAGGCGCTAATCTGAGCGGCGCAAATATGGACGGCGCAGATCTGCGCAGCGCCAATTTTCATGCGGCCACCCTGACTGGCGCGCAGATGGAAGGCACCGAACAGTCCAACACAGACTTTACTCTGGCGCTTCGCGATGACAGTGATTCCAAAGTTTTCAGCGAAGTTGAACTTAGCCTTGATGAGCTTTTGGAAAAACACATCCAGTGGGTCGGTTCTGCCGGAAAGCATGGTCAACAAATGGATCTATCAGGTTTTGATATGCGCAAACTGCGCAGCCTATCGGGCAAAAAACTAACGGCCATCACAGGCTATGAAACAGTTTTTGCCGATATGAACCTGCAAAGATGCGAATTCCAAAGCGCCAAGCTCGACAAATCGGATTTTCGGGGCTGCGATCTACGGCACAGTGATTTTCGCGGCAGTCAGTTAAACGATTCACTCTTTGTCCGCGCCAATCTGCAAAATGCGAATTTCGGTGCTCTGGTTTTTAAAAACCCGAATGGGACGGAACGGCGCATGCCCGTAGCCTTGAACGGGGCTATATTACGTTATGCCGATTGCACTGGCAGTGATTTCCGCTATGCCAGCTTTAAAAATGCCGACCTTACCCATGTTAATTTTACGGATTGCGACTTACGCCACGCGAATTTCGATGGTGCCATTACCGCAGACATCATCACCGAGAATGCGTTGATGACCGATACCCTTCTGGAACAGAATGAAGTCCCGGTTGAGCCTGAAGAAGGCTGATGACAATACGGCTCAAATTGCCTATAGTCGCATTATGCTTATTAGACATCTTCCAGATACGTTGATCAACCAGATCGCCGCCGGCGAGGTTATTGAACGCCCTGCGGCGGCTGTCAAAGAATTAGTCGAGAATGCTATCGATGCTGGCGCAACCCGGATCAGCGTTACCTTACGTGACGGCGGGCGCAGTCTTATTCGTGTTACTGATAACGGTATCGGCATGAATGCCGAAGATCTCGCCGCCTGTATTGACCGCCATGCGACCTCCAAGCTGCTTGAAAATGATCTGGTGCATATTGCCTCGCTCGGCTTTCGGGGGGAAGCTCTGCCGTCTATCGGTGCTGTCAGCCGGCTAACCATTACCAGCCGCGCCAAAAATGCCGAGGATGCTTATAAAATCACGGTTGAAGGCGGTCATAAAACCGCCGTTGCACCTGCGGCCCATGCACAAGGGACAACGGTTGATATCTCGGACCTGTTTTACGCAACCCCGGCCCGGCTAAAATTCCTGAAGACACCGCGGACGGAGGCTATGCACACCAAAGACATGCTTTCCCGTCTGGCGATGGCCTATCCGGATATCAGTTTCGAGCTGGTTCATGACGGCAAGACAAGCCTGCATTTACCCGCGCAAAGCGGTGATCTGTTTGAATCACGCCTGTCACGGATGTCAGCTGTCATGGGCCGCGATTTTCAAAGCAATGCCCTTGCCATTGATGCCAGCCGTGAAAATATTCGCCTATCCGGTTATGCGGGGTTACCGACCCTGAACCGCGGCAATGCCCAACATCAATATCTGTTTGTCAATGGCCGTCCGGTCAAGGATCGCTTGCTGACAGGGGCCGTCCGTGGGGCCTATGCCGATTTTCTGGCCCGTGACCGCCATCCGATGCTATGCCTGTTTCTGGACATTGCCCCCGAAGATGTCGATGTCAATGTCCATCCTGCCAAGGCCGAAGTCCGTTTTCGGGATGCCCAGCTGGTGCGCGGCCTGATCGTAAGCGCCCTGCGCCATGCATTGAATGCGGCAGGGCACCGGGCTTCGACCACTGTTGCTGAGGATGCTATCGCCGCCCTTCGTCCCCATGATGCACCCGTACAACCCGATATGGGGTATCACCAGCCGGAAAACAAATATCCACATATCAAAGGTATCGAGGGTGACCGTTATTACGGCCATCCCTCACAGCCCTTGCCAGCCTCAAGCCCGCTTAGCGGTCTGGCCGAAATTGCCCCTGCCGCCCGCTATCACGATACGCCAGCGCCGCTGGCTGGTAATACCGATATTAATTTTCCACTGGGCGCCGCCCGTGCCCAACTGCATGAAACCTATATCGTTGCCCAGACCCAGAACGGCATTGTCATTGTCGATCAGCATGCCGCCCATGAACGGCTGGTCTATGAACGGATGAAACAGGCCATGGCCGAAACCGGCGTTAAGCGGCAGGGTCTTTTGATCCCCGAGATTATTGAACTCGACAGCCCCGATGTTGAACGGCTTTTAAACCGTGCCAGTGAATTTGCCGAACTTGGCCTGATGATCGAGCCTTTTGGTGAGGGCGCTATTGCCGTTCACGAAATCCCTGCCTTGCTGGGGAAAACCAATATTGACCGCCTGATCCGTGATCTTGCCGATGAATTGGCCGAAATGGATGAGGCCTTGGCCTTAAAAGAACGGTTGGAAGAAATCTGCGGTACAATGGCCTGCCATGGATCCGTCCGCGCCGGTCGGCGTTTGAATGGCGAGGAAATGAATGCCCTGCTCCGCCAGATGGAAGCAACGCCGCATTCGGGGCAATGCAATCATGGACGCCCGACCTATGTCGAATTAAAGCTTGGCGATATTGAACGGTTGTTTGGCCGTAAGTAAGTAAGTAAGCCAGCACCCACATAGAATACTGATCGGCTAACATTATATAAGGAATGACACCATGACAGAAAAACCGCTAATGGATAAGAACACCGAACGGGCCAGAAACATTTATGCCCTGTTCGCATTAGGCGGCGTTTCTAGCTTCAGTGGCATCACATTTCTGATCCTGTGTGGTACACTTGCGATCACGGTCGGGATTTTTATGGCCTATAGCGGGCGGCGAAAAACCGAAGACCCTATGTTAGAAACACACTTTACCTGGCAAATCCGGACCTTCTGGATTGGCAACCTTGTCATTGTGCCGGTGGCGATGATCCTTAATCTTTATTTGCTCTATCAATTCACCGATATTGACGTCATGCTTAATACAGCGGCCAGTGGCGGCTATGGTATGGATGTTGTCAAAATGCAGGAAACAATGATCGCTTTCGAGAAAGAAAACGGCCTGACCTTGTTAACGATCAAACTGGTAACGTATGGCCTTGCCCTGTTATGGTGGCTGTCACGCTGCGGAATGGGCTACAAAGCCCTTAAAATCTCCGGAACAATGCCGGTTGCTAAAAAACAGGACGATGAATAGACGCGCTTTATTTTTCTTTTTGTATCGATTGCCTTTTACCGGACGGGATCTGGTCGAACCATTCCCCATCCGGCGAAAGATCAAGTAAAAGCAGGCTTATTATCAGCCTTCGGCAATATCACGGACAAACTGATCAAGCAGACGGACACCATATCCGGTGGCGCCTTTTGGACCCGTCGGGCGTTCTTTAGCTGTCCAGGCAACACCGGCAATATCCAGATGCAACCATTTCATATCTTTTTCAACAAACCGCTGTAAGAACGCCGCAGCGCAAGCGCTACCCGCATCGCCCCGGGCATGGATATTACGCATATCGGCAATATCGGAATCCATATCCTTATCCCATGTTTCGGTCATCGGCATTTGCCAGACGGCATCACCACTGGTCTTACCGGCAGCCATCATCTGTTGGCCCAGTTCATCATCATTGGTAAAGGCACCGGCAAATTCATGGCCCAACGCCACGATGATTGCCCCTGTCAGGGTGGCCAGATCAACAATCAGCCGCGGATTATGCTTTTTCTGGACATAGGTCAGGGCATCGGCCAGAACCAGCCGTCCTTCGGCATCGGTATTAAGAACCTCGATCGTTTGGCCGGACATTGATTTAACCACATCGCCCGGACGTGTCGCACGATCCGATGGCATGTTTTCTGCCAAAGCAATAACGGCGACAACATTTGCCTTAGCCTTACGCCCTGCTAATGATTTCATCGCACCGACCACAGCGCCAGCGCCGCCCATATCGAATTTCATATCCCACATACCGGCGCCGGGTTTCAATGAAATCCCGCCCGTATCAAAGGTAATACCCTTACCGACCAGCGCCAGAGGCTGTTTATCTTTACCAGTTGCTTTTGGCGCGCCATTCCATTCCATGATCACACATCTGGAGTCACGGATACTGCCATGCCCTACGGACAACAGCGATCCCATACCCAGTTTTTTCATCTGCGATTCATTAAGAATTTTAACTTTCACGCCGAGCGGGCCAAGCTCTTTCTTAACCCGGTTGGCAAAAACTTCAGGATAGAGTTCATTTGCCGGTTCTGCCATCAGATCACGGGTCAGGAACACGCCTTCAGCGGCTTTTTGTAGCGGTGCAAATCGTGCCTTGGCCTCGGGCGCTGATTGAAGTGCGAAAGTCACTTCTGTCAGCGTCGGTTTTTTATCATCCTCTTCGCGGGTGCGGTATTTATCAAACCGGTAACTGGTCAAGACCATGCCCATGGCAATATGCGCTGCCATTTCATCGATATCGACGCCTTTGACCGAATCAAGCGCAACAACAGCTTTTTTAACCTTGGCCGCATTCAAACTTTTAACAAGCGCGCCGCCCATGGCTTCGAAATCGGCGGTTTTCAGATCACCGGTTTTATCACCAAGCCCGAGAAAAAAGACATTTTCAGCAGCCTTGCTGTAACCGGTCAGGCGCTCTATTTCTTTTTTCTTACCCTTAAATCCACTGACTTTAAGCGCAGCGCCCAGGGCATTGCCGGTTTTCTTATCCAGCGCCTTACCCCCGGCTAAAAGATCGGGCTTTTGGGTCGCTGTAACGATGACAGCTTTGGCTGTTTTTGGCACTGAGGTCGAGAAACCGATAGTAAGCATGAAAATTCCTTTCTAATGAAGTTTTCTTTTGGCTTTCATTTTTAAGAGAGATTGCGTAATCTGTCAAAATTCAAACAAGGGTCAGACCCCGTAAAAAACAGTATAAGCAAGGGGTTTATAAACTTCTACCGAAATTCATGATTATTACACGTTATATATTCAAAAATTTGCTTGGGGTTACCGTCTTTGTCGCATTGATTCTGACGTTGCTGATCATGTTGACCCAATCCTTACGCTTTTTAGAATTAATTGTTGAAACGGGCGCCCCGACCGGAAGCTTTTTCTATCTGGTGTCTCTGGCCGTTCCCCGTTTTCTTGAAATTGTTTTGCCGCTGTCTATCGTAACTGCAATCCTGTTTATCTATAACAAAATGATGATGGATAACGAGCTGATTGTCTTGCGCGCCTGCGGCTTTAATCAAACAGCGTTAATGCGCCCTGCACTGGCGCTGGCGGCGGTGGGGTTTTGTCTTTTATTATTCCTGTCCTTATGGGCGGCCCCTGTTACCCACGCAAAAATGGAACATCTGCGCAAAGTCATCAAAGCCGAATATGCCAGCCTGCTATTACAGGAGGGGGTATTCAATATTATGGGTGACGGATTGATGGTTTATCTGGATAAACGCCTCGATAACGGTGACCTGACCGGACTTGTCATTCACGACACCCGCGATACAACACAAACACCGATCACCATTATCGCCAGCAGTGGCAGGATATTACGTCAGGACGACAATACGACAAAAGTTGTCATCTTCGAAGGTCAACGCCAGCAGTATAATCCTGAAACAGAATCTTTGGGGCTTTTAAACTTCAGCGAATACACACTTGAAGTCAGCGACCTTCAAAGCGATATCCGCCTGCAATGGAAAGAGCCGGATGAGCGTACCATTTTTGAATTACTGTCACCCGACCTTGAAAATCAACGTGACGTAAGATTTCTGGATCAATTTTCTGCTGAAATACATCACAGAATCCTAACGCCGCTGACAGTGTTTAACTTTGCCCTGATTGGTTTATTTTCACTGCTGGCAGGGACTTTTAACCGCAGGGGACAAAGCCGCCGTATTATGGCAGCGACCATATGCATTGTTTTGCTGCAAAGTGTTTATCTGGCACTCAGTAATGCGATAGAGGCCAAAGCCTGGGCCATTCCGGCATATTATATGGCTGTGACTATACCCGCCGGAATCTGCCTGTATCTTCTGCTACCCGCCGGAGAAAAACTACGCTACCGCTTACTGCACCGGAGGCCGGCATGACCTCTTTATTCTCGATCCTGCCCCGGTATATGAGCCGCAACTTCCTTTGGAATTTTCTATTCCTGTTATCCCTTTTGCTGTTTGTCGTGCTGGTTTTTGATTCTGTTGAACTTCTAAAGCGCAGTAATCGTTATGATTTACCGCTGACAACAGTTTTTAAGATGGCCTTATTCAAATTACCCGAAGTCGGGCAAATTATTCTGCCTTTCGCCATTCTCTTCAGTGCCATGTATACTTTCTGGCGGCTGAACCGGACGAGCGAGCTTGCCGTTATGCGTTCTATCGGTCTATCAGCGATGCAGTTTACATTCCCTATTCTGATCACGGCTTTTGGCCTTGGCATTCTGGCCGTAACCGTTATAAACCCCATTTCATCGGTCTTGCTGCGTAATTACGAAAAAATGGAAAACAAGAATTTTGGCCATGGCGAAAGCCCGATCAGTATCTCCAAAAGCGGTTTATGGCTGCGACAAAACCATGAGGATGGCGAATTTTCTTTGCTGAACGCTGCGCGGCTTAACCCTGAAAACTGGCAGATCGAAGATATCATCCTTCTTGAGTTTAACGAAGATCATGACCTCCTCCGCCGTATTCAGGCCGATAAAGGCTATTTAAAACAAGGCTATTGGTTATTGAATGATACAAAGGTTTTTAAAAACCAGCCTTTATCCGAACAGACTGATTCCCTGAAAATTCAGACCGAGCTTACACCTCAGGATATCATTGATACATTTTCCTCGATCGAGAATATTTCCTTCTGGAAGATTCCAGAGTTTATTAACACGCTCCGTGCCACGGGGTTTTCAACGACACGGATGGAAGTTTATTATCAATCACTGATCGCCCGTCCGTTCTTTTTTGCCGCCATGGTCCTTCTGGCGGCTGCCGTTTCATTAAGACCCTCACGGCAGGGCGGCATAATCCCGCTAATCATTATCGGCGTTATGGTCGGTTTTATCTTGTTTTTCAGTAACTCTCTTTTACAAGCTTTGGGGATATCGCAAAATATACCTGTCTTTCTGGCAGCCTGGACACCTACAATTGTGAGTATACTTTTAGGTGGTTCTGTGATACTTCAACAGGAAGATGGTTAACTTAATTGTAAAACTTCGAGTGTTACATTAGAATACGTTGGCGAATATACAGGAATCAAGAAAAGGACCTCCGATAATGTTGCAGAACAAGGTAAAAAGCTTATCTCGTATTTTTATCGTATTGTTAATGGTAACAGCAGTATCTGCCTGTGCCGGTAAAACATATGAATCAGATTATGCCGCTTATCGGGATGCTGAATCGACCAATATTCCCGATCCTCTCGAGCCTTTAAACCGCGGTATTTTTAAGCTGAATACCGCGCTTGATATCGTCCTGCTTGAGCCTTTGGCTATGGGGTATAATGCCCTGTTACCCGAAATCGTGCGTAACGGTATTCGTAATTTCCTGCGCAACCTGCGTGCGCCGATTCATATTGCCAACAATATCCTTCAGGGTGAAGTCGGTGATGCGAGTGTCGGCGCCGCCCGCTTTGTCATGAATACAACAGTGGGCGTTGGTGGTGTTTTTGATGTCGCCGCGACACAGGGCCTGAACTATGAACAGGAAGACTTCGGTCAAACACTGGCCGTCTGGGGTGTTGGTGATGGTTTCTACATTGTTTGGCCGGTCTTTGGACCGTCCAGCGTTCGGGATTCGGTTGGTTTTGGTGTTGATGCCCTGGCTGACCCTGTCCGTATTGTGGCCTTTAATGCTGACGAAGAATGGATCTACTATACCCGCAACGGTATCGAATTTCTTGATGCCAAAGCCAGCCTGGTCGATACCCTTCGCGATGTCAGAAAAAACAGTCTGGATTACTATTCATCCGTAAAAACAATTTATGAACAGCGCCGGACAGCCCTCATTCGTGATAATATCTATAAAGATACCTATAACATGAATAATGGTTATGATGAGTACAGTGCCTATGATAACTATGATCAATATGAGCATGATCAATATAAATAAATAAAATATTATTTATGGAGTATATAAAATGACCACTTTGACCCGTCTTGGATTTATAGCTGTTTTATTTTCGGCGATGGCTCTGTTTCTGAGCCTGAACGCTGCCAGTCATGCCGGAGAAAAGGCCGCTGCTGAAAGCTTTGTGCAGGATCTGGGGCAAGAGGCACTGGATACACTGGATCAAGATGTATCCAAAGAACAGCTTTCCAAGGAAATGCGCAGCTGGCTTAACTCTTATTTTGATACGAATATCATTGCCCGCTTTGCGCTTGGCCGCTACTGGCGGCAAGCAGATAAGGACCAGACAAAAGAATATCACATCCTGTTTAACAACCTGATTGTCGCAACCTATTCCCGCCGTTTACAGGAATATTCCGGTGAAGATTTTCAAGTGAACGGTCATACCAAGCTCAACGAACGCGATACAATGGTCCATAGCAAGATTATCCCTATAAAATCAGGCGCTCCATCAACACAAGTGGACTGGCGGGTTCGTAAAGTTAATGGCAAGCTGAAAATCGTTGATGTTAATGTCGAAGGCGTCAGCATGAGCGTAACCCAGCGTAACGAATTTTCCTCTGTCATTAAAAATAATGGCGGCAAGGTCGAAGCCCTTTTGGAAACCATGCGCAAGAAAAACGATAACGGCTGAAAGTAGCCTTATTCTTTAGGAGGCTATAATGAGCACCAAAAAACAAAAAACAGCGTTTTTCACCGAAGACGTCACCGATGCCCTTAGATGTGCCGACAAATTTAATGCCGCCAGCGGTGCGTCACCTCAGAATCGGGCCGCTACAATAATTTCAAAATCTATAGATTTCATGTACACGCATCGCGATGCCATCCAAAAAGGCGGCTTTATAGAATTCGGTAGCGCCTGGAGCGGGCCTTCCCGTTTGCTGGATAAAGACATCGCCCGTGAGGTTGCCAATAAAAAAACCAGCACTGATCAAATCGCAGGTGATTTTGACATTGCCTTGACTGTCACCGATCAAAAGAAACTCTCGTCAATCCGGGAATGCTTCAAGCTGACATCTGATAAACAGGCTGGCCGACTGGCTGTGCAGATATATACCGATATGCTCGGTTCCCTCTGGCAAGGAAATGGATTCCGCCTTACAGATACGAACGATCGCGAACACAAACTTGATATCAAAAAGATCAAATCCGGACTAACCTTCCGCTATTAATTTTGATGGTTTTTTTGAACCTCTAATACAACAAAGCCGCCTATAACAGGCGGCTTTGTCATTCATAACTGATCAACTATAGAAGAATCAGGATGCTTTGCGTAGCGGCTTGTATTTCAAACGTGTTGGTTGATTGGCATCTTCACCGAGGCGACGTTTACGGTCGGCTTCATAATCCTGATAATTACCTTCAAACCAGACGACCTGACTATTACCTTCAAAGGCCAGAATATGTGTGGCCAGACGATCAAGGAACCAGCGATCATGCGAGATCACGACAGCGCAACCGGCGAAGTTTTCAAGCGCATCTTCCAATGCCGCCAGTGTTTCGGTGTCAAGATCGTTGGTCGGCTCATCCAGTAATAACAGGTTATGCTCTTTCTTCAGCATTTTGGCCAGATGAACGCGGTTACGCTCCCCACCTGATAACATACCCAGTTTCTTTTGTTGATCCGGACCGCGGAAGCCAAAGCTTGAAACATAGGCTCTGGAATTCAATTCGCGTTTGCCCAACACCAGAATTTCATCGCCACCGGAAATTTCTTCCCAGACATTTTTGTTATCATCAAGCTCATCACGGCTTTGATCGACATAGCCCATTTGAACGGTCTCACCAATTTCAAGCGTGCCTGAATCCGGCGTATCGCGTTCGGCAATCATCTGGAACAGGGTTGTTTTACCAGCACCGTTCGGCCCGATAATACCGACAATACCACCCGGTGGCAGGCTGAAATTAAGATCATCAATCAATAACCGGTCAGCAAAGCCTTTGTTTAGATGCTCTGCCACGACAACGCGGTTACCCAGACGCGGCGGCACCGGAATAACAATCTGGGTTGTGCGGGTTTTTTCCTGTTTTTGACTTTCCGCCAGCATTTCATCATAGGCACTGATCCGCGCCTTGGATTTGGCCTGACGGGCTTTTGGCGATTGACGCACCCATTCCAGTTCACGGGTCAAGGTCTTGGCACGGGAATCCTGTTCCCGGGCTTCCTGCGACATACGTTTTTGCTTGTTTTCAAGATAGGCGGTGTAATTGCCTTCATACGGAATACCGGATCCGCGATCCAGCTCCAGAATCCAACCGGTGACATTATCAAGGAAGTAGCGATCATGTGTAACCATAACGACGGTACCCTGATATTCGTCCAGATGCCGCTGCAACCAGGCTACTGTTTCAGCATCCAGATGGTTGGTTGGCTCATCCAGCAACAGCAGATCAGGTTTTGACAGTAAAAGTTTACACAAAGCAACGCGGCGTTTTTCACCACCGGACAGATGGGTCACTGGCGAATCACCTGGCGGGCACCGCAGTGCCTCCATCGCCATTTCAAGCGTGGTTTCAATTGACCAGCCATCTTTGGCTTCGATTTGTTCCTGCAATTCACCCTGTTTGGTCAGCAACACATCAAAATCGGCATCCGGTTCGGCGAACTGGGCGCTGATTTCATTATATTCATTCAAAAGGTTGACGATATCGCCCAGACCTTCCATGACATTTTCTTTGACTGTTTTGTCAGCATCCAGTTGCGGTTCCTGCGGCAGATAGCCTATGCTGGCGCCTTTGGCAGCCCAGGCTTCACCGTTAAATTCCGTTTCAATACCGGCCATAATTTTTAGCAATGTTGATTTACCAGAACCGTTCGGGCCCAGAACACCAATTTTTGCGCCGGGGTAAAAGCTTAGAAAAATATTATCGAGAACTTTTTTTCCGCCCTGATACGTCTTTGATAGCTCTTTCATTACATAAATATATTCATACGAGGCCATAACCCTGCTCCATTTCCAATGTTGTGCTTTTGCCTGTTATACCGTATTTTCAAAGGTAAGAGCAAGAGGAGTGTGTCTTTATGCCCATAAATGCGATAATTTTTGACTGTGACGGTGTGCTGGTTGATAGCGAAGCGCTATTACTACGTGCGGATCTGGAGAGTTTTTCTGAAATCGGCCTCAACTATGAGCCACAAGAATTTCATGAAAAATATCTTGGTACCGATAACGAAACCTATTTTCAGACGCTGGACCGTGAATATAAAAAACAGCATGGTAACGCCCCGCCGGAAAATGTCCGTGATACTTTCCTGTCACGGCGCAAATCCATTCTTGAATCAGAGCTTACAGCCATTCAAGGTGCCTTAGAACTGGCCGCTAATTTAAAACTTAAAAAAGCCGTTGCCTCCAACACCCAGCGCAATGAATGGCTCGCCAGAAAATTAAAAATGGTCGGGCTTTATGATGTTTTCGCGCCGCATATTTACGCGGCTGAAAATGTCAAAAAAGGCAAGCCCGCGCCGGATCTGTATCTATACGCAGCACAGCAAATCGGTATTGATCCGAAAGAATGTCTGGTCATTGAGGACAGCCCCCGTGGCGTTCAGGCAGCCGTAGCCGCGGGCATGTCGACCATAGGCTTTACCGGTGCCGCCCATGTCGAAGAAGACCATGCCGCACACCTGATCGCCGCTGGCGCAACAGAAGTCTTTAGCACCATGCGCGCCTTTGAAGAATATATTGAATTAATAATGAAGCGTGACGCAGGTTAATATCAGGCCCTAGTAGAACACTGCTGATTTTCAGCGCGCACAAAAATTTAATATGACAGTCTTGACCGGTAGCGATCTTTGCAAAAATAATGTGTCGCCTG
>Ga0136590_1000858_pt1 | contig 13645 bp, 6 predicted proteins | sample AntRauMFilla3765_FD_104934 | JGI IMG/M metagenome (GOLD analysis project Ga0136590, IMG submission 104934) | Saline lake microbial communities from Rauer Islands, Antarctica - Metagenome Filla 3 #765 | ecosystem: Environmental > Aquatic > Non-marine Saline and Alkaline > Saline | place... | reverse complement strand
GATAACCCGAACGTCAATGGCAATGTTGGCTTGTTGACTTCCATCAACCTCTTTAAAAATGAGGCTCCCATATACAATATCGGCGGCAATTTCTATGCTGGGTTGGTTCTGTTCATTTAAAAAACCCACCGCAGAAAACCGTACCTCGGGGTAGCCTGCTCTGTATTTATAGGTAGACCCACGCTGCACGTCGGGGTTTGAGCTGCGTGCACAGCTCATAATAATAAGCGCGCTGATGAATGGGAGCATCACCCTTAAGAACGACCGTTTATATAGAAAACGCATAAAAGTACTACCTAAAATTAGATTTAAGCATAAAATTATATATCAAACTCCAATAATCAATAACATCTTTATGTGAGAGTGGAATGGTTCTGTAAAATTTGCATGTGTAATACTACGATAATTATATCATTACCAAAAGCGGCATTTTTTCAAAACCGGACTGTTATCTTGTCCTGAACGCTGTCGGTACAAATTCTTAAATGATGCAACGGCGATAATCTTTGTTTGGAATGGTGCCCGTATGGACGCTTGAGATGCCTCGTCGCTCGCTCCTCGGCATGACTTTTGGAATTAGAGCCAACCTACTAAAAACGAGGTCATCCCGATCCGCCGGTTGGCGGAGAGGGATATCAAACCTTAATACAACCCTTGCGTATTTTATGATCTTTGTCATTACCACATTTAAGACCGTGTCCGCCTCCCGGCTGATCTCTCATTCCGACAGCAGTCGGAGATTCAGAATGAGGTAATCTATGATTTTGACTACCCCCCCCCCCTTTGACTGGTTCAAGTTTGCAACTTGGACCAGGGTAACAATGCTATTTACGGTCTATTATAAGCCATAAACCTTAATTGTATTTGTCCCGAACTTTAGGGATGGTCGCTTCCTCATCGGAATGACTTAATCTATGGTTTTGTGCCAAAGGCATACCTGCGGTGCATAGCCCCCTTTTAAGCAGTTACATTCCCTCTATATATATGGGGATATAATCGGCGCTGCAGAATAGCTCCCGAAAGCCAAAGTGATCGCTGTTGATACTCCACGCTATAGTATTGCTGATTACGTTGTAATATATAGTGCTCAAAAGGATAGAACTCCGATTTTAACTTGGGCCGTAAAAATAAGAAATTACGCTCGGGATCAGTTCGGTTGTAAAGAGGATTTCACACCATACTCTTCCTCCATGCGTCGCTCTGCTGCGCATGGGCCAAGTTAATTAATACATTCCGGGGCAGAGCGCCGGAATGAGAACGTGTTCTTTTGTTCTTTCCTGTCATCCCGATGCGCCGGCTGTGCCGTTGGGGCACGGTTAATTTCCGCATTGGCGTCATCACCAATACGTCCAAGATCGTGCCAGCGATGCCCTTCAAGAGCCAGTTCTTTGCGGCGTTCTAACAGTACATCGGCGTATGCTTCCTGCGGATTAGCATAAGTTGGCAGACCGGCTGGCCGATTTATCCACTGTTTTGCCTACATTGGCCCCGGCCGATTTTTTAGTAGTTCGGTGAATTTTGATGCACCACGGTTCAACATAAGTCTTAATAATAAAGCTGTGTGATGCCTGTTGTTTACTTTATTTCTACCTGAATCCGTGAGTTCTGAGTTTAACCGATGTTCTTTCAATTATTTTCTCGAATTAGCACGGTTCGCTAACCGGCGAATCGTTTTAAGCGGCTTTTAATGGCCCTTGCCGGCTGGCCGACAGCCAACCACGGCAATATTATCCACACGCGAAGCTACCGATGCCACGCTGCCTGCCGGCAGCTGCGATTGGTTCGGCAAAAGGTACGCCATTTTGCAGCTAATCAGGCGCCCGACCCAGCGACAGCGCCGCCGGCGCCCAGCCGTGGCCCTCGAATACCCGTAGGATCCGCCGCCGGGCATGCCGGACCACCCGCCCGGCCATGTAGATCAGGTTTTGCAAGACGCTGCGCAGCCGCAGGCGCTTGCTTTGGGCCTTGCGGCCCGGAACAAGCCCGGAGTCGAGCATTTGTTGGCCGAGCAGCCGCAGCAAGTTATAGGCCATCATACCGAGATCCAACACGTGCTGGTTGGCCCTGAATTTGCCGGAGGGCAGCCGCTCCAGGTCCAAATCGCCCTTAAACTCGCTGTGGAACTGCTCGCTGGTCCCGCGCTGCTGGTAGAAGGCCTGGATATCGGCGGGAGGCCATCCCAGCGAGGTCCAGTACGCATCGATAGTAATTTCGGGTTCGGTGAGCAGCTGCCCGTCGGGGCCGGCGATCCGCTCGGTGGCCCGCCAGACCTGCCGGATGGTCGCTTGTTGCTGCCCGTGGGTTACCTCCACGGTGCGCTGGCCATACCAACGCCGGGCGCCGGGATCCACCTGCTGGTAGTTATCGACCCCGGTGTGCCGCTGGGCGTCAGCAAGCCACGCGGCCGGATCCTGGGTGCGCAGGTTGTGCCTGACCAGAAAGTCGGTATCCTCGGTTTGGGCAAACAGCAACAGATTTTCGGCCGCATCGTGGCCGGCGTCGGTGACCACCAAGCGAGCAGCCGGAGCAACTTTTTCGGCTCCTCGGAGGACCTGCTTCAGCCACTTTTTGGTGCCCTCGCCGTTGCAATGCCTTTTGCCGGGCCGAAGCTCATTGTCCAGCATAAACCCGTGCGGGCCCATGTAGGCGAAGATCGGGGCGTAGCCGTCAAACTTTTTATAGGTGCAGGACACGCCCTCTTTGTTTGATCCCGAATTATCCATCGGCGAGACGTCGATGTGGATGACGCAGCGATCTTTTCCCTGGATCTTTTCGGCCAAATACTCGGGGTGCTTCTCGAGTAGTCGGGTAGTAAATCCGCGGAACGCTTTCCCGGCCCCGGCGGGTAAGACCTCCATCCGCTGGCGCAGAATCTCCGGGGAGGGCAACTGCTCAATGCCCAACACCTGCGGGAAATACGGATCGTCCGCGTACTCCCCGACCGCATCGTAGTGCGGTTTGCCACAGCAGATCAACCCGACCATCGTCTTCGCCAGATCAGCGTCAGCCATGCGGTCGCTACGCGTGTTTGCAGGGCCGATGGTTTCCATGTGGCGCTCAAATTTCGCCTCGCTCAGCTTCTCACCGATGAAGGCAAGCCCGGCGTGAGAGGTAATGGGTGTAGACGTTAATTCGATGTCAAAATTCATAGGCATTTGGTTATATTGGAGTTTCACCTACCAGGTGAATATATGAAAATTGATAACCTATTGTGCATATTGAGCTTACCTGCACAAACACAAATTAGCTCACTGATTCAGGTTTATTTCTAATTAAGGAGGTCTTGCAAAAAAATATTAACATAAATGTGATAAAAATTTTGTTTTTTAAAAGGTAAAAATTACATTAACACTTGTAAGAGTTAATAGCTTATTAATAATAACGTAACCAATTAATAACCACATAGCTCTTGCATCAGCGACAACTGCCATCTATTTAATAATGCGATATGCTTATAGGGTCAAATAAGGAGTACAATATTACACACACATCCTTACACACACATCCAAGTCTTTCGCACACTACTTATTAAATAGACGGTCTTACATACCAATCAATAACCAAAACGAGGACATACATGCTTAGAAAGCTACTATTGACGGGGATATTTCTTTTATCCTTTTGTCTATACGCATTCGCACAGTCCGGTACAATCACGGGTACTATTACCGATGCCGAAACCGGAGAACCCGTAATTAGCGCCAATATTTTTATACCAAGTATTGAGCGCGGCGCAGCTACCGATGTCGATGGTGAATTTACCATTGATAACGTACAAACTGGCACCTACACCCTTCGCATTACCTATGTAGGCTATAAACAAGCCTCCCGCGATGTTGAAGTAGGATCAGGAACAACAACTGTTAACATTGAATTAGAGCAGGCTTTAATTGGCCTCGATGATGTGGTGGTAACCGCACAGGGTATTGAGCGCGAGAAACGTGCGCTTGGATACGCGGTATCTACCGTTGACAACGAAGCCATTGAAAATAAAGGCCAGTCTGATATTACCCGAACACTGCGAGGGAAAATTCCCGGCGTTAATATTACGCAGACCAGCGGAGTATCAGGAACAGCAACCGACTTTGTTATTCGGGGATATTCAACCATTTCTGGTACCAACCAGCCGCTTTTTATTGTTGACGGCGTTCAGTTCGATATTTCTACCAACTCCGGCAGTAACTTTCAAGACGGTGGGGCACTGTCAAGCTCAAGCCGCTTTTTGGATATTGATCCCAACAATATTAAAAATGTAAACGTGCTGAAAGGCTTAAGCGCCACTACTATTTACGGCGAAAAAGGCCGAAACGGAGTGGTACTTATCCAAACCAAAAGCGGCTCATTTGATGAAGACCGCGAGCCCGGTTTTGAAGTGAGCATTAACCAGTCTGTTTTTGCCAACCAAATTGCTTCCGTGCCTGACTACCAGGATGAATACGGCGGCGGATTTCACCAGAATTTCGGATTCTTCTTTAGTAACTGGGGCCCGTCATTCGACCGAGACTTAAGCGACAACTCGCTGTTTATACGGGAAGGCGAAAATGGGCGTAATATTATCCAGCACCCCTATTCGCAGTTCAGCAGTGAGGAGTTAATAGCTGCTTTTCCACAGTTTCAGCCCGGCGGCGAACAGCACGAATATGCCTACCGGCCGTATGACAATGTGGAGGAATTTTTCCGCACAGGTCTGGTAAACAATACTTCGCTGAATATTTCCGGCGGAACACAGGATGTAAACCTGAACCTGAACATAGGCCGCAGTAACGAAGAAGGCTTTACGCCCGGCAACGAAGTTATTAAAAACAACGTTGGCTTAGGTGCTAATTTCAGGGCATTCGATCGCCTGACGGTAAAATCAACGGCCAACCTTTCGCTGACTGACCAAAGTACCCCTCCTATTGCTACCAGTTTTGGTAGTAGTGCTTCGGGTGGGGGTGGCGGATCGGTGTTTGGCGATGTGTTCTACACGCCTCGCAGCACAGATTTGAACGGGCTGCCTTTTACAAATCCGGTGGACGGCGGAAGCGTGTATTACCGCAGCGGTAACGACATTCAGAATCCGCTATGGACCGTAGAAAATTCGGGTTCAACCGATAATGTCAATCGTTTATTCGGAAAGATTGAAGCTATTTATGAGCTTAGCGAAGGCTTAAATGCCTCCTATAAAGTAGGGTTGGATACCTATAGCGAAAATCAGTCCTTTTTCTTAAACCAGGGCGGGGTAACCAATCCTGATCTGGCAACCGGCTACTATAATACCACTAATATTCAGAATACGATCTGGGATCACAGCATGTTTCTGAATTACAGCCGTGATATTAACGAATCAATCAGCCTTGACGGTTTGGTTGGCGGTCAATTTGTGCTTGAAAAGTTTGAGCGCGACGGTATCGGAAGCCAGAATCAAATTATTTTTGATCTGTTTGAGCACGGCAACTTCCGAACGCCTTCAGCGACCAACTTCTTTAGCGGAGCCGACTTTGGCGTAAAAAGCCGGGAAGAAACCGCAGGACTTTTCTTTGACGCCACCTTTGGGTACGAAGATTACGTTTACCTGAACGTGAGTGGCCGAAATGACTGGTTCTCTACCGTAGAGCCGGAAAACCGCAGCGTATTTTACCCGTCGGTTAGTATTTCGTTTATTCCTACCGATGCCTTTGATTTTGGCGGGGATGCACTCAACTACCTGAAAATTCGTGCCGGTGTAGGTACCTCGGCAGGCGCTCCGGGCCCATATAATACCCGTAGCACGCTTGCTTCCAACCCGCGTGGTTTTCTGGATGCCAGCGGCAATGTTATTACAACCAACGCCATTAGTAACCGCTTGGGTAACCGAGAGCTTCAGCCCGAGCTGTTAACGGAATTCGAGTTGGGTATAGAAGCACGGTTCTTAGATAATCGCGTAGGTATTGATCTTACGGTGTACGATAAAGTCACCGAAGACCTGATTACCGACGCAAACCTTGATCCGGCTACCGGATTTACCGTGACCAACGTTAATATTGGTGAAGTACAAAACCGCGGGCTTGAACTTGCCCTTAACACCACGCCCATACGGGGAGCCTTCCAGTGGAATTCTAACTTCAACTTCTTTACCTACGAAAGTATTGTAAATGAACTGGGTCAGGATCTGGATCAGATTGCTGTTTCCGGATTTACCAACCTGGGTAACTTTGCTATTGAAGGAAAACCGCTGAATATTATGCAGGGTTCGCTTGTTGAGCGTAATGATGCGGGCAACCGTGTAGTTAATGGGGCCGGTGAATATATTACAGCTGATGAAATCGGTATTATTGGTAACCCCAATCCCGAATTTACGCTGTCGAATATTAACACCTTTAACTTCAAAAACTTCTCGCTTACGGCGCAAGTTGATTATCAGCAGGGTGGAGATATATACAGTACCACTATAGCGTCATTGTTGGCACGGGGTATTAGCTCCGACACCGGCTTTGACCGACAGGTACCCCTTATCCTGCCCGGTGATAAGCAAAACGGAGAGCCCAATGACATCCAGATTTCTGCCACCCAGGCCTACTTTGGCAACATTGGTTTTGGGCCGGATGAAAACTATGTATATGATGCCACCAACTTTCGGTTGAGTGAGCTTTCACTTTCATACAATCTGCCGTTGTCTATTCTCAGCAAAACACCGCTTCAGCAGGTATCTATGACCTTGTCAGGCTTTAACCTGTACTACTTTACGCCGTTTATTCCCGAAGGAACCAACTTGGATCCCAACGTTGCAGGCTTCGGCGCGGATAATGGATTAGGATTTGATCTACTTGCAGGGCCAAGCGCTCGACGCTTTGGCGGCACGGTATCAGTCAGATTTTAATAACTACCAATTTAGAAACCCATTTATATTATGAAAACAACAATTAATGTAATACTTATATGTGCACTCGCGCTGCTTACCATGCAATGCGAGGTTGTAAGCGATGACTTGCTACAGAGCCCGAATGCTCCTGCTCCCGAGAGTGTTAGTTCAGATTTCCTTCTGAATAACATTCTGCTTTCCACGCCTACTATGGTAGGCGTTTTTGAAGGCGACGGAAGTGCAGTTACCCGGATGACCCAGATGTCGGGCATAACCTATGAAAGTGCGTACCAAGCGCAATTTTTTGATACCGACTGGAGCATAGCCTACGCAACCATCCTCAAGGATGTGAGTGCGTTGATACCGCGTGCCAACGAGCGGCGGCTCTTTAGCCATGCCGGTATTGCCCGTGTTATTCGGGCCTATACCCTGGTAAACCTGGTGGATAAATTTGGTCCGGTTCCGCTTAATGAAGCGCTGGACGAAACCAACTTTAACCCCAACATAAATACCGGCCCGGAAGTATATGAGGCAGCACTTGTTGACCTTGATTCGGCTCTCATCGACCTGGGTAAAGATGAAGTCCGTCTTCCTGGAACCGACGTTATTTACGGCGAATCCACCGAACCGGATTCAGCCTGGATAACGCTGGCTAATACCATTCGGCTGAAGATTCTTTACCAGCGACGATTGGTAAGCGATGATGCGACCGACATTAAAAATTTGCTTAACGGCGATATTATTGACACCGATAACGGGGAAGCGTTTCTATTCGGTTATTCTACGAATGTAGCTAACCCCGACAGCCGCCATCCTGACTATGCCGGAAATTATACCGGCACCGGTACGGGCCTGGGTTCATATATGTCAAACCACTATATGAACACCATGTGGAATGGAAAATCGAACCCTGACCCGCGCATGCGCTATTACTTCTACCGGCAGGTTTCCGAGACTACGGATGATGTAAACTTGCAGCAGTGCATCAATAACCCTCCGCCTACCCATTATGCAGGAAGCGACGGCAGCGGCGTTAACGGGAAGGACCCGTATTGCGATGATTGGAACGACGTAGGCTACTGGGGACGTGACCATGGTAACTCACAGGGTATTCCCCCGGATCAGCTAACGCGTACCACCTACGGGGTATATCCCGCCGGCGGCCAGTTTGATGCCAACCAGGCAGCAGGCGTTTCACCGGGCATAGGATTAGCAGGTGCAGGAATCCGTCCCATGTGGATGCCGTTCTACACCGAATTTGTTCGGGCTGAAGTAGAACTTGCCATCAATGGCAACGATGGAGGTGCACAAACCGCACTTGAAGCGGGTATTCGCGGTTCCATCAATTACGTTATCGATTTTGCCGAGGGCAACAACCCCACCGGCACAAATCTGGTAGCGTCGCTTGGTGCTTCCGGGGCTGTACCCAACCAGGCTGCAATTGATTCCTATGTGTCAGATGTGCTTACCGAATATAATTCGGTATCCGGCAATCAGGAAAAGTTGAACGTGATTGCCCGCGAATTTTACCTGGCACTGTGGGGCAACGGCATGGAGGCCTACAACCTGTACAGGAGAATAGCACCCGAGGGCACACCAACGACTGCTCCGGCCGTGTCTGCGTGGGATTTGCAGCCACACCTGAATAGTACTCCGGGCACCTTCTACCGCACCTTTACATACCCGTCTGCTTTTGTTGAGCGAAATTCTTCGGTCGACCAAAAAGAAGGCAACGGCGTACAGGTATTCTGGGATAATAATCCTGGCGGATTCGGAGACTTTTAATAATGAATTTAAATATTTATACAATTATGAAATACTTTAAATACACACTATATATTGTACTCTTGGCTATGGTTAGCATAGCCTGTGAGGTAGATAGCAGCAAGTTTCCCGTAGATACGGAAGAGCTGCGTAATTCAGAAAATACCGGAGGGTTTCTTAGAGTTATAGACACGGAAACCTCGGGTACAACTTTTGACCTGCTTAACCTGGGAACCCAGGAGTTTGTACTTACCCTTGAAGCAGATGATTCCGAACAGGGCGATCAGCTGGAATCAGTAGAATTCTTTGTCGGATTCCAGGACAATTCCGTTCAGACCGCGGGTGGAGACATTCCCCGCGGAGAGGATCCAGATCCGACCTTGTCGGATCCCATCCGTACCGTACCGGCTTCTGAATTTACGGTTAACGAAGATTCCGGCTTACCCCGGGCCTCCATTAGCTTCTCCTCGCAGGAGTTGCTGGGTGCGCTGGGATTAACGGAAAGTGATGTGGGCGTCGGCTCGGCTATTCGAGTTCGGTGGACGCTGAACCTGGAAAACGGGCAGTCATTTAATGATGAAAATTCCGGAAGTAATATTACCGGCGGAGCATTTTATAATTCTCCCTTTGCCGAGAATATTTCCCAGGCAGTTGCGCTCCCGGATGGTGCCTTTACCGGTACGTACATGTTTGAGCAAAATGCCGTGGCAACCGGCGGGGTAATAGGCGGCTTTGGCGACGGTATCCTTTTTGGCGGTTCCTTAACTGGAACAGTTGAAGTTGAGGAAGATCCCGACAATCCGCTCAACGGACGGGTATTTGACCCGGATGAGGGTGGATACCTGGATGCGATTGGTTTTTCAGTTCCTACCGGCCCATTTAGAACTGCCTTTACGCTCGACCCGGCAACCGGCACAAGCTTTACTACGCTGGTAGGCACCTACGGTACCGGTGTTGCATGTGCAAGCGGTATTATATTGAGTGCTCCTGAGGCGGTATCAGCCGAGGGTAGCTACGATGCAACCGATGATTCGCAATTTACGCTTACAATCGTTGATGACTTCACCAACGATTGTGGTTTTGGTGCGTTCCCCATTGAGTTCACTTTTACCAAGCAGTAAAAAAAGAAAGAAAATGTTGTAAGAGAGTTTTGCCGTAGGCATCCCTTCGGGGTACTCCTGAACAACAACTTAAATTTAAAGCCGCCTTCCCGAAAATTTGGGAGGGCGGCTTTTTTTATGAAATAGTTTTTCCCTTCTTTAAAGATTGGGCTCTTTTTTTTGAGAGCTGCAAATATTATAAAGAGAAATCCCCTCCGCGGGAGGGGTACGGTTGTCCCGATGAAAATCGGGACGGGGTGGGTTATTCTTTCTCCCGTTGATCTGCGGCTGAGCCCGGCATATCTGCTCTTTATCTCCCTCCGCTGCTGGGTGGCAGTAATCATTCATTCCGGAGCAGAGCGCCGGGATGAGTAAAGGAGTTGCTCATTCTGTTGGGGCAAGCCATGCTGTGGCAGACAAACTGATCGAGCTACGTACTTTTTATGTAGATCGGGCATCCTGCCCGATTATGTAAGATTGGTTTAACCCTGGCACAAGGGCTCCTGCTAAGTATCCAAATTGTCACGACTACGAAAACCAGCCTAAACCATCGCTCTACATAAAGGTACCTTTTTATATGAAATTAGCAGTTTCAGCAAAATGGTTACCATTAAACCAATAGTTGCATTACCTTTATAATGCTAAAAAATATTATCCGTTTAAGTACATAAAAGACCGGTATCTAACGAGATCATCTTCCGCAGATGGCATCCAAAATTTACTTCAATCACATCATTTATTTGCTTGTAGCTATGGTAGCCGTATGGGCAGCCAGCTGCGCCCGTTCCTATAACCCCAATATAGAGCGTGGATCTACATATACCTTTAAGCGCGGCCATCCCGATTTAAGGTTTACAGCAGTCGGCTTTGTAAATGAACAGAATGAATCATTTCTAAATTTAGCTGCTGAAGTGGTGTATGGAAGCGTATTCTATAAGCGTAAGGGTGACAAAAGAGAAGCTAATCTTGTTATAGAGTATATTATAACGGATCAGGAAAATGGTGATGAGATTATACAATCAAAGCGGCTTTCCTTTAATCAGATCGTCAAAACCTCGCTGACCACCAGCCAAAAAAAAGTATTTAAATTTAATAAAAATGTTGCCGTGGAAGCCGGGAATTACGAGGTTCGTTTAACCGTAATTGATCAACATACCAATCACCGAACTACCCAAATATCAACTACTACCATTCCAAAAATTGGAAAAACAACTTCAAGTTTAACCAACATCCGGTTACTTGAAAAAAACGGCGATACCTGGAGTCCCGTTACCACCTATAATATACCCGGAAGAACCGATTCGCTTACGTTTATCATTCGGGTTAATAACACATCCGATTCCCTTTTTTCCATTAATACTCGTCTGATAAAGTTTGAAGCTGATACATCGGCTGCTGCTCCCATGCATACAGCTAATTACAGTCCCTCCGATATTGCTTATAAAGGCATTGACTACGATGAACGGGACATTATAAAAACAAGCGGTCGTAAGCTTAGTAAAAAGGGAGCCGTGACGTTCGATTTTAAGTTTGGAAGACTTCCCAAAGGTAATTACCGTTTTAAAGTAGATGCCGGCCGGGGTGAAGAGTTAAATTTTAAAGGCAGAGATTTTGCCATCCGAAGTTCAAATTATCCTACTATAATAACTGCCAAAGAGCTTGCAAGACCGTTGATATATCTTATGGATGAAGATGAATACGAAGCGTTGATGACCATCAATAATTCAGATTCATTAAAACAGGCCATTGATCGGTTCTGGCTAAAAATAGGCGGCCACTGGAGTGATGCACAATCTATTTTACGTCTTTATTATAAAAGGGTGGAAGAAGCGAATAAAAAATTCTCGAATTTCAAAGAGGGCTGGAAAACCGACAGAGGAATGATTTATATTCTTTTTGGCCCTCCGTGGTTTGTCCTTGAGGCACGTGAAAATCTTTCATGGTCATATACCTATAATCAATCGGATCAGGATTATAACTTTGATTTCATTAAAGCCCGCACCAAGTCGGAATACTATCCGTTCGATTATTACCGCTTACAGCGTGAACTTTATTATTTTCAGCGACAGTATTACCAGCTTCAACTCTGGTTGACGGGGTCCATTTTGGTACGGCGGTTGTGATGGCTGAATATGCCTTTGGGGTTGGCTTGCCAAGGGCAGGCAAGAGCGGATTTTGGGGCTCTTTTTAGAGATCGGGCACATTTTTTAGAGCCCTTTGTCCAAGGGACTCCTATGGAGAAATACTAAATAATTGTGTCATTCTGAACCAACCTATGCTAAAGGCCTACTACGCCGAAGTTGCGAGTTCTATGCAGGCTGTACCTCGGCGATCTTGGCACAGGTATGCTCAGTTGCGGAGGGCCAGAATGAGAAAGGTGAGAAAGGGTTTGTTGAATCGAGGTCGTTCGGAGGTAAAACCTCCTCACAACGTGGTTTTGAATTTAATGTAAAACTAAATACGACGCTGCAATATTAAGCCCGAAAGCCAGAGCGAACGCTGCTGATACTCCACGCTATAGTATTGCTGGTTACGTTGTAATACATAGTGTTGAAAGGGATAGAACTCCGATTCTAACTTAGGCTGTAAAAACATGAAATTACGTTTGGGGTCGCTCTGGTTATAAGCATACGACCAAAGAGTTTGGTCGAGGCGGCGGTCAACGTACCAGGGCGGCCCGAATAAAATATACATCATGCCGCGGTCGGTTTTCCAGCCTTCCTTAAAGTTGGAAAATTGCTTGTTGGCTTCTTCCGCTCGTTGATAGTATAATTTCAATACATTTTGGGCTTTATTTACATCACCAATTTTCTTCAACCAAAAGCGGTCAACCGCTTCTTTAAGTGAATCGGAGTCTGAAATAGAAGTCAGCTCTTCATACTCATCTTCATCCATGAGGTAGGCCAGCGGGCCGGCCAGTTCGCGGGCTGTTTTCAAGGCCGGGTAGTTTTTGCTTTTCGCGCCAAAATCGCGGGCTTTGTATAAGTCTGATTCTTCTTTATTTGAGCGTACCTCAAACCGGTAATTTCCCCGCTCTTGCTGGGCAAATTTAAATTCTATAAACACGCTTCCTTGCTGAACAAGTTTACGCTCACTTTGCTGAACCGTTGTTTGCGCATCGTAATCAATGCCTTTATAAACCGCAGAAGAGGGACTATAGTTATTAAAATACATGGGGCGGGCAATAGAGGTATCCGATTCAAACCGGATAAGATTGGCATTGATGGAAAGCGGTTGCTCAGAAGAATTATTGGTGGCCTGAAAAATAAACATCAACGAATCTACCTTGCCTTGCACGTTGTAGGTAGTAACCGGCAGCCATTGCGGATTTTCGGTATCCACGTCTTTGCCCAGCATGCGGATGTCGGTCAAATCAATTTTATTGTTATCAGGGTCGGGTATGGAAGTTGAGGTTTTACGGGTAATTTTTTTACGGGAATGGATATCGGTTAGTGTAAAATTTACTTCATAACGGCCGGGAGGCACTTCCACACTATTTTCATAGATAAACGACTGCTGGCTGCTTATAAGGTTTGTATCCTTATTTTTTAACGTTATTTCGTCATGCAGGCTCTCAATAACGTTATCATTATTTTTTTTGCTGACAATACGGATATCAATAGCCATTTTGGCTTGCTGCTCGTTATTAACCTCTTTAAAAATGAGGCTCCCATATACAATATTGGCCGAAATTTCTATGCTGGGTTGGTTCTGTTCATTTAAAAAACCCACCGCAGAAAACCGTACTTCGGGGTAGCCTGCTCTGTATTTATAGGTAGACCCACGCTGCACGTCGGGGTTTGAGCTGCGTGCACAGCTCATAATAATAAGTGCGCTGATGAATGGAAGCATCACCCTTAAGAACGACCGTTTATATAGAAAACGCATAGAAGTACTACCTAAAATTAGATTTAAACACAAAGTTATATCTCAAACTACAATAATCAATAACATCTTTATG
>Ga0136590_1000838_pt1 | contig 13823 bp, 9 predicted proteins | sample AntRauMFilla3765_FD_104934 | JGI IMG/M metagenome (GOLD analysis project Ga0136590, IMG submission 104934) | Saline lake microbial communities from Rauer Islands, Antarctica - Metagenome Filla 3 #765 | ecosystem: Environmental > Aquatic > Non-marine Saline and Alkaline > Saline | place... | reverse complement strand
GTGGATTTGAGTTGTGTTTTGACGCCTTCAAAATTACGATAAATATGTGAGTATTTTTATAAATTGGTTAAGTTTGGATTGACCAAACTCGATGAGTAGATAAATTTCATTTCATGTACCTTAAAATACTATATATTTGAGATATGGGACTAGATATAAAAAACGCCAAAATTGATCTAATACAATGGATGACAACCTTAGAAGATCCAAATTTGATTAAAAAACTAATGGAACTGAGAGAAACCACCTCGAAGGATTGGTGGAATCAAATTAGCGAAGTTGAAAAAAAATCTATAGTCACTGGAGTTCTAGAAGCAGATAAGGGAATTTTAAAACCTCACTTAGAGGCTAAAAAAATATATGAAAAGTGGCTTTGAAATATATTGGACTGAACATGCGCTTTTTGAATTGAATGAAACATTTGAATATCTTGAAAATGAATTTTCTAGTAAAGAACTTCAAAAATTATCAATTCAGATTAAATTAGTTACTGAGTTAATTTCCAATAATCCAGAATTATTTCCAGCTTCAGAATATAGAGAAATACGACGTGCTGTTATAATGAAATTCAATACACTTTATTATAGAATTAAAGATGAAAAGATTGAAGTGATTTCTTTTTACCATAATCGAAAAAATCCCGAGAATAAAAAGTTTTGAATTCGATTTTTCTAGCACTATGAGAAATTTATTCTGTTGTTATTTTAACAATATATAACCCATGGAGACTATTTAAAAAGCAAAATTTGCTTAAACTTAATGTATCATTTATAATTTTTGATTTTCCATTTGAAAAAAATTACCTTAAAATGCCTTGCCTTATTTTTTCCCCTGCAGTTGCTTTTGATTTACATCTTAAAACAACATCCGTTTTGGGTTGAAACGTATTACAGCGAAGGCTTATTCTTATTTATTTCTCAGCTTCAACATTACCTAACCTCTTGGATTCCATTTTCACTCGGAGACTTGTTTTATGCCGCTCTAGTTCTCGTCATTTTATTTTGGATCTTAAATTTATTCAGAAACAGATCCGTCAGTGCTTCTTGGACGAGCAGGTTCAGAAGTATACGTTCACGGCTTTTAGAAGCACTAGCATTTATCTCTCTGGTTTATTTTTTATTTCACCTGTTTTGGGGGTTCAATTACTACAGGCCTCCTCTTCATTTGTCCTTAGGGATTTCAACAGAGTATACCAAGGAAGAATTACATGAGTTTGCCTGCGATTTAATTCAAAAAATCAACACCTTACATTCACAATTGGTCAATAATGATAGCTTGAGGGTAGAGTATGATTTTAAACAAACTCAGCTTCAAAAATTGGTATTTGAAGCTTATAAAAATTCTGCAAATGATGATATAAAAATACCCTTTCGTGTTGAAAATGTAAAAAAATCGCTTTTTTCATTGCCGCTTTCTTATGCTGGTTTTAGTGGATACGTCAATCCCTTCACCAATGAAGGGCAATACAACTATAAAATACCAAAGTATAAATTGCCTACTACAATAGCTCATGAAATAGGACATCAGTTGGGTTTTTCAAAAGAAAACGAAGCTAATTTTATCGCTTCCATCATCACAATGGAAGATGAGAATGAATTTTTGCGCTACTCAGGTTTAACTTTTTCTTTAAAGTATAGTCTCAATGATATGTACAAAAAAGATCCTCTTTTATCAGAAGCTCTTATCGCAGAGCTTCATCCAGGAGTTCTGGAAAATTATAAAGAAGTTCAAGAATTTTGGCAGGCATACTCAGGTCCAGTAGAATTAGTTATGGAAACTGTGTACGGAAATTATTTAAAAGTCAACAACCAGCCCCAAGGTATCGATAGCTACAACTACGTTGTGGCTTTGCTTGTTAACTACTACCAACAAAAACAAACTATTAATCTCTAAATCAAATTTCAATGAAACAAAAAGTCTTACTTTTATTTTGCTTGTTGAGTTTTGGTCTTTTTGCTCAGGATTACTTTCCTGAAAACAAAGGAGTCAAAACCAGGACTAGTAACTACACTGCAGTAAAATCTGCGATAATTCACGTATCCCCAACTCAAACGATTGAAAATGCGACCTTACTATTTAAAGATGGAAAGATTGTAGAAGTTGGTAAAAATGTAAAGCTTCCAAAAAACACAGTTGTTGTAGATGCAAAAGGCAAGCACGTTTACCCTTCATTTGTAGAAGTGTATTCAGATTTTGGAATCAAGGATATTGCAACTGCAGCTAGATCTTCCCAGCCACAATACAATCCTAATAGAAAAGGTTATTACTGGAACGATCATGTTAGACCAGAGCAATCTGCAAAGTCGCATTTTGAATTCGATAAAAAGAAAGCTACAGCCATGCGTAAAGCAGGTTTTGGAGCTGTTAACACCCATATCGCAGATGGATTTATACGCGGAAACGGAGCTTTGTTTGCTTTAGTAGAAACAGATAATTTCAATGAAAATCTATTAAAAAATGAATCTGGTTTTTACTATGAGTTCAGTAAAAGCAAGCAATCAAGACAAGCTTATCCAAGTTCTATCATGGGTTACACCGCTTTGTTGAGACAATTTTACCATGATGCAAAAGCCTATCAAAACGGAATTATAGAAGATAAAGATCTTGCTATAGAAGCTTATCTCGCCAAAAAGAATCTTCCACAATTATTTTCTGTAGATGATTACCTGGATGCTTTTAGGGCAGATAAAATTGGAGACCAATTTGGTGTTCAATATACTATTATCGGTTCAGGAGACGAGTACAAAAGAATTGAAGATCTTAAAGGGATAAATGCTCACTTCGTATTGCCCTTAAAATTTCCAGAGGCCTACGATGTTGAAGATCCTTTTTTAAGAGAATACTTGACACTGGGAGAAATGAAACACTGGCAGTATGCTCCGGCAAATGCTAAAATTCTTGCAGAAAATGGAGTTGATATCTCTTTTACTTCGAAAGGTTTGAAATCTCCAGATGAATTATTGAAAAATTTGAAGAAAGCTGTAGAAAGTGGTTTGGATAAAAAAACGGCATTTGCAGGAATTACAACTCAACCCGCTAAAGCCATTGGAGCCTCAGATCTTTTAGGAACTTTAGAAAAAGGCAAGCTTGCAAATTTCATTATCACCTCTGATGAGCTTTTTGAGGATGAATTTAAAATCTATGAAAACTGGGTGCAAGGTCATCGTCATCGTTTAGAAGCTTTAGATGTCATCGATATATCAGGAACTTACGATTTAGTATTAAACGGAAAGAACCATGAACTCATTATCAAGAACAAGTCAGGTAAATTTTCAGCTGAAGTTAAACAAGATACCTTGAAGCTTGGAAGCAAATTAACTTACGAAGACGATTGGATGACTTTAATAGTAAGCAATGCTGATTCATCTAAAGAAGACTATGCGGTTTTAACTTCTAAAATTGAACCCTTTCAAACTGGTTTTGGTGGAAAAGTCATATTAGGAGACGGAAATACATCCACTTTTAAATCTACCAAAAAGGAAGCAGGCAGTTCTTCAGATAAAGACGAAGAAGAAAAAGAGGAGGATGAAAAATCTATGGAAATGCTTTCCATGACTTATCCCAACTCAGCTTACGGAAGAACTTCTGCACAGTCTCAGCCAGAACGTATTTTGATTAAAAATGCAACGGTTATTACTGGAGAAGCTGAAGGAACTTTAAAAAATACAGATGTTTTACTTAAAGATGGAAAGATTGATAAAATTGGAAAAGATTTAAGTGACAGGAGAGCTGAAGTTATCGACGGATCTGGCAAGTATTTAACAGCTGGTATCATCGATGAGCATTCTCATATTGCAGGAACTTCTATCAATGAAGGAGGACATAATTCCTCTGCTGAAGTGACCATGGAAGATGCAGTAGATCCAGATGACATTAGTATTTACAGATCATTGGCTGGTGGGGTAACGAGTATTCAACTGTTACACGGTTCTGCAAATCCTATCGGCGGAAGATCGGCTGTCTTAAAACTGAAGTGGGGAGAAAGTGCTGAAAATCTGATATATGACAATACACCAAAGCACATAAAATTCGCTTTAGGTGAAAATGTAAAACAATCCAACTGGGGAGGGAATTCTAGATTTCCACAAACCAGAATGGGTGTTGAACAAGTCTTTAGAGATTACTTCACTCAGGCCAAAGCTTACGGTGAGAAAAAAGCCTCTGGTGAGCCTTTTCGTTATGATGATGAAATGGAAACTTTATTGGAAATACTTAATGGTGAACGCTACATCAGCTGTCACTCTTACGTGCAAAGTGAGATTAACATGCTGATGAAAGTCGCTGAAGAATTTGATTTTACTGTGAATACGTTCACTCACATTTTGGAAGGTTACAAAGTAGCTGACATTATGAAAGAGCATGGTGCAGGTGGTTCGACCTTCAGTGACTGGTGGGCTTATAAATATGAGGTCAATGATGCCATTCCTTTTAATGCAGCAATTATGCATAATCAAGGAGTAACGGTAGCTATCAATAGTGATGATGGTGAAATGATAAGACGTCTTAACCAGGAAGCGGCTAAATCCATGAAATATGGGGGAGTGTCCGCTGATGATGCCTGGAAATTTGTCACCTTAAATCCTGCTAAATTGCTGCATATCGACGATAGAGTAGGGAGTATTAAAGAAGGGAAAGATGCTGATGTCGTTCTTTGGAATACAGATCCACTATCTATCTACGCCAAACCTGAAAAAACAATCATAGAAGGGGTGGTTTACTTCGATATTGAAAAGGACAAAGCCATGAGAGCCCAGGTTCAAAATGAAAGACAAGTTTTAATCAATAAAATGATGAAAGCTAAAAACAAAGGTCTAAAAACACAGCCAATCAAGAAGAAAGAGAAGGAATACCTTCACTGCGATAGTTTAGATGATATTAACCATATACACGAATAAGATGAATTATAAACATGTACTAACGGGTTGTATTCTTGCAATCGCTATGGTTTTTACAGGCCAGGCGCAACAAACCCCGGCTCCAAAACAATCTCAGCCTATTTCAATTGTTGGAGCAACAGCTCACATAGGGAATACTGAGGTAATTGAAAATTCCGTAGTTGTTTTTGAAGATGGAAAAATCACTTACGTGGGCACAGACAAATCACAGGCAAAAGGCCAGGAAATCGATGCAAATGGAAAGCACGTTTATCCGGGCTTTATTGCTCCCAATGCCACTTTAGGTTTGGTTGAAATTGATGCTGTAGCCGCAACAGATGATGAAGATGAATTAGGTAAGATGCTTCCTCACGTCAGAAGTCTAATCGCTTATAATGCGGAAAGTAAGATAGTTGAAAGCATGCGCCCTAATGGGGTGTTGATGGGACAGATTACGCCTCAGGGAGGCCGTATTTCTGGAACTTCTTCTGTAGTTCAGTTTGATGCCTGGAACTGGGAAGACGCTGTTATCAAGGAGAATGACGCTATCCACATGAACTGGCCTCGAGGATTCAGCAGAAGTGGAAACTGGAGTGATGCTGATAGAGTATGGGAAAAAAATAAAGATTATACTAGTGAAATTGATGAGGTTATAGCGTATTTTAATAATGCAAACGCTTATGTACCTGGGTCTAAAGACACCGATTTGGAATTTGAAGCTATGGCTGGATTATTTGATGGTTCTAAAGCGCTCTTCATTCACGTAGAAGGTGAAAAGGAAATAAGAGATGTTATTAGCTTTAAAACCAAAATGAATCTTGATCGAGTGACGATTGTTGGCGGGTATCACGCCCACAAAGTAGCCAAAGACTTAGCTGCAAATAACGTTTCAGTTTTGGTACAGCGCACGCACCTTAATCCAAATTTTGAAGATGACGACTACGACTTGCCTTATAAATTACCAAAATTATTGAGCGATGCGGGAGTACTCGTAGCACTTGAAGGTAGCGGACGAATGGAACGTATGAATTCCAGAAACCTTCCATTTTATGCTGGTACTGCAGCTGCATTTGGTGTTGACAAGGAAATGGCCGTTCAAATGATTACATTAAATACAGCTAAAATTCTTGGTATGGAAGACCGTATTGGCTCTTTGGAAGCAGGAAAAGAGGCTACTTTATTTATCAGTGAAGGGGATGCGTTGGATATGAAAGGCAATATCCTTAGTAAAGTCTATATTCAAGGTCGTGATGTAAGTTTAGAAACTCACCAAACTGAACTGTACGATCGTTATTCTAATAAGTATCAGGATTAAATTTCAGTTCCTTATTTAGAAATTAAATTTTTGAAAATTATAAAAAAAAGCTACTCATTTTGAGTAGCTTTTTTTGGCTTTAAAGGTGGCGTTTGAGGAATTATAGTATTTTCGTTTTATGGATACTAAAACCTTACTCACCCCAATAGAATATCTTAAAGGCGTAGGGCCAGGCCGGGCAGATTTGCTAAAAACGGAACTGGGTATTCATAAGTTTCAGGACTTGCTTCAATTTTTTCCTTTTCGGTATATCGATAAGTCCAGATTTTATAAAATATCAGAATTGCAGGATTCTTCTGCTGAAGTACAAATCTTAGGTAAAATTACCAATGTACACACGGTTCCTATGAAGCGAGGTAAACGTTTGGTTGCAGAATTTGAAGACGATACCGGGGCTATGGAGTTGGTTTGGTTTCGCGGGCACAAATGGATACTCGAGAATCTGAAGATCAATGCGCCCTATGTCATTTTTGGTAAGCTCAACTATTTCAATGGTAGTTTTTCTATGCCACATCCAGAGATTGAAGAATTGGAAAAGGCTAAAACGAAAGCTCAGATTAAGCTTCAACCTGTTTACCCTTCTACAGAGAAATTAAGCAAACGCGGAATCTCCAACCGTGTGATCAGTACTTTAATGCTAAGCTTATTGGAGCAGTCCAAAACCTTTCAGGAGACCTTGCCCAACAATGTAATGTCCGACTTGAAATTACTGTCCAAAACAGAAGCTATGCAAAATGTGCATTTTCCACAGTCGGCTGAACTTTTGGGTAAAGCCCAATTTAGATTGAAGTTTGAAGAGTTTTTTTATATTCAACTCCAGCTATTACGGAAAAATGCAATTCATAAAATAAAAATTAAGGGCTTCACCTTTAAGCAGGTTGGAGACTATTTTAATTCTTTTTATAACAGCGTTTTACCTTTTGAACTCACTGGTGCTCAAAAACGGGTACTGAAAGAAATCCGTAAAGATTTAGGCAGCAATGCCCAGATGAACCGCCTACTGCAAGGCGATGTAGGCTCTGGGAAAACCATCGTTGCTTTAATGACGATGCTTATGGCTATAGACAATGGTTTTCAGGCCTGCCTAATGGCACCAACCGAGATCCTGGCGACTCAGCATTATGAAGGTTTATCAGAACTCTGCGAACCCATAGGCGTTGAGGTAGAATTATTAACCGGATCGACCAAAAAGAAGGATCGGAAAGGCTTACACGAGAGACTTCAAAATGGAAAACTCCATATTTTGATCGGAACCCACGCCTTAATTGAAGATACCGTTCAATTCAAAAATTTAGGATTGGCAGTGATCGATGAACAACACCGCTTTGGAGTTGCTCAGCGGGCCAAACTCTGGAAGAAAAATTCACTTCCTCCCCACGTGTTGGTCATGACGGCCACACCTATTCCCAGAACATTGGCTATGAGTCTTTATGGAGATCTGGATGTTTCTGTCATTGATGAGTTACCACCAGGGCGAAAAGCCATCAAAACGGTGCATCGTTATGACAGTAATAGACTAAAGGTATTTAAATTCATCAAAGATGAAGTGGATAAAGGGCGACAGGTCTACGTGGTTTATCCCCTGATAGAAGAATCTGCTAATTTCGATTATAAAGACCTGATGGACGGCTACGCGAGTATTGAACGAGAATTCCCCAAACCCACCTATCAAATTTCTATTGTTCACGGCAAGATGAAACCTGAAGATAAGGCTTACGAGATGGATCGATTTGTAAAAGGTAAAACGCAGATCATGGTGGCAACCACAGTTATAGAAGTTGGCGTGAACGTGCCAAATGCCAGTTTAATGATCATTGAAAGTGCGGAGCGCTTTGGCTTATCTCAATTGCATCAATTGAGGGGTAGAGTGGGGAGAGGAGCGGAGCAAAGTTATTGTGTGTTGATCACTGGTAAAAAATTAAGCTCAGATGGGAAAACCCGAATGGAAACCATGACGGCGACCAACGATGGTTTTGAAATTGCCGAGGTGGATTTAAAATTGAGAGGCCCTGGTAATTTGATGGGTACTCAGCAAAGCGGTGTGTTGGATCTTAAAATTGCTGACCTGGTTAAAGACAATCAAATCTTGAAAACCGCCAGAAGTTACGCTCATCATGTCATTAATGCCGATCCTAACTTACAGATGGAGGAACACCAGATGATCAACCTGACCTATAGAGCACTATTTAAGGATAAAACGATCTGGAATTATATAAGTTAGTATAGTTATGAGTTTAGACTTTTAAATCCAAAATTCTCAAATAGTACATTTTAGAAATAACTTATAAGCATAAGAATTATATTTGTTATATTTATTATGAACTAAAATTTGTTCATTTTCAGCTAGATATTCCATGATAAGTGCTTCTTCTTCTTTTCTTTCTTTAAGCTTATTCACCTTAGTTCTGTACACAATTACTTTTTCTTCACTTCAAGCTCAAAATCCTGGTGTTTTTGAAAATAAATTTTTTTTAGTTGAAGTACAGTCAGGGTTATCTTTTTCCTGGGCAGATTTAGCCCTTGCAGATAATTCATTAAGCTTAGAACAGGAAGTAACTTTTGAGAATGCTTTTAAAGTAAAGGTTGGTATTGGTTTAAATTATAGTCTTACCCCAAACCTACTGGCTGGTTTTATTTAGGAACAGGCTTCTTAACTTACGATACAGAACAAAGAGGTACTGATAACTAATTTACCAATTATCAGTTTGGTCCTTACTTAAGGTATCATGTACCACTAAACGCCCTGTTTTCAGTGTTTGCTCAGGCAGGGATAAATCAGAATTTTCTTAATTCAAATGTTGTAGCATCCAGTACCTATGCTCATAATTATTTGGACCTGGGCCTTAATATGAAGCTAAAACAAAAGTGGTGGGTCTACCTTAAATTTCAAAATTTACTTTATTACTATACAGATGACTTTAATTTTGAAGATAGAAGCGGGTTTGGAATAAGTAATCCGTTTACAAATTTTATTGATTTTCCTGTTTTTGGTGTTATGTATCAACTGGATTGAAATGTTAGTCTAACAGTGGTATTTTTTCCGATTAACGCCGACTTTAGTGCATCATCTCACAAACCTGGATGTAAAAGCTATCGAGGAAGCTTTAAGAAATGTATCTACAGATATCAAACCAACGCTATCAAATTCAGCATAGAAAAGCCAGATATAGATTTTATACTAGGTTTTAAACTAAAACCGTATTTTTATGTCCAAGAATAAATCAACAAAAACTCTATGAAACATTTAAAGTTAGGTTTCATTGTATTTCTGCTATTCACTCTCACTAATGTGATGGCTCAATATGATGTGAAAGCCAATTACAACAAACAGGAAGTCAACATCGAAATGCGTGATGGTGTGAAGTTACACACGACCATATATACACCTAAAGATACCTCCAAGGACTATCCTATTCTTATGCAGCGAACGCCTTACAGCTCCAGACCTTATGGTGAGGACCAATTTAGACGACAAATAGGTCCCAATAAATTTATGATGGAGCAGGGCAATATCATCGTTTACCAGGATGTACGCGGACGCTGGATGAGTGAAGGGACTTATGATAATATGCGTGGCTATATCCCTAAAAAGAAGCGCAAGCAAACCGATGAAGCTTCTGATACCTACGACACGATCGACTGGCTTATCAAAAATGTGGACAATAATAACGGAAACGTGGGTACCTGGGGTATTTCTTATCCTGGACACTACGCAGCCATGTCAGTTTTGTCTGACCATCCAGCCTTAAAAGCAGCCTCTCCTCAGGCACCTATTGGTGATTTTTATTTTGATGATTTTCATCACAATGGAGCTTATTTATTGAGCTATTGGGTGGCGACAGCTCTTTTTGGTTATGATAAGGAAGGACCTACGACAGACTCCTGGTATCAGATTCCAGATATTGGCACTAAGGATGCCTATCAATTTTTTCTAGATATAGGGCCGTTGTCCAATTTAGATCAATATTACGGGGAAGATAATGTGTTTTGGCAACAGCTAAAAGATCATCCAGATTACGATGAATTTTGGCAGGAGCGTGGCTTAGTCCAGCATATGAAAGATGTAAAACCAGCTGTTCTTACTGTAGGTGGATTGTTTGATGCGGAAGATCTTTATGGACCGTTTGAAATTTATAAAAGTCTGGAAAATAATAGTGATAACTTTAATGCTATGGTATTTGGGCCTTGGAGTCACGGCGACTGGGCTAGATTGAAAGAAAGACAGGCAGTGGGTAATGTGTACTTTGGTGATAACTTGTCTGAAAATTTTCAAGTGAATTACGAGACTAAATTTTTCAATCACTTCTTAAAAGGGGAAGGAGAATTTGACGCTGCCGAAGCGACGGTTTATGATAGCGGTGCGATGCAATGGGATGAGTACGACATGTGGCCACCAGAAAATGCAACGGCGACCAACTTCTTCCTTGGTGAAAACCAAAGCCTGAGTATGGAAGCGGATTCTGATTTTGAAAATAAATTCGTTAGTGATATCACTAAGCCAGTTCCTTTCACAGAGGATATTAAAGTGACGTTTACACCGAGAAAATTTATGACTGATGATCAGCGATTTGCTGCTCGACGTCCGGATGTAATGGTTTATGAAACCGAAGTCTTGGTAGAAGATATGAAATTATCTGGGGAGGTCTTAGCCGATTTGGAAGTGGCTACCACCGGGACTGCATCAGACTGGATTGTAAAAATTATAGATGTTTATCCTGCAGATGCTGAAGATCCTGATGAAATGCAAGATCATCTTAAAATGGGTAATTACCATATGATGGTAAGAAGTGAGGTCTTTAGAGGGCGCTATAGAGAAAGCTTTTCTGAACCAAAACCTTTTGTACCCAATCAAAAAACAAGTGTTGAGTTTGCTTTACAAGACGTGAATCACACGTTTAAAAAAGGGCATAAGTTACAGATCCAGGTGCAAAGTACTATGTTTCCATACATCGATAGGAACCCTCAGAAGTATGTCGATAATATTTTCGAAGCTAAAGCAGAAGATTTCGAAACACATACACATACCATATATGGCGATTCCAAAATCGTACTTCCAGTGTTGAACTAAGTTATTTCAAGACTATAAATGTATAACCCTGAGCTTAGGCTCGGGGTTTTTTGTTAAGGTCAAGTATAATTAAATATTAAGTTGAAATACTGCTATTACAATTTCAAGGGAATAAGTAGGTCTATCTTCTGAACTGAAATTAAAGAGGATACTCTACTGACCATCTATTTAAAATAAAAGACCTCGAGTTTTCACTCAAGGTCTTTTTGGTCAACTAAAACAAATGAAACTAATGGATGAGTAATTTTTGAGTTTGAGTTTGTTGCTGACTGGTGTACCTCACCAGATATAAACCAGTGTCGAGGTTTTCTGAATTAAAGCGATGGTTAGCCTCAAATCTTCCCGTATATTCTTTGATTAATCTTCCATTCAGATCAAATACTTGAACAGTGTCCACTTTATTGGAAATAGAAAAGTAAGATTTTGCTGGGTTGGGATAGACTTTGTAATCGAGTGCTGATACTTCGCTGGTGCTTAAAGTGGGTTCATTATCAAAATAGACTTTGAATTCACCTGGGGCCAAAGTAACATTCATGGCTGTATCTGTCACGTCTATTGTAGTTTCGGTGACCACATCATACCAAGTTCCAGTTTCCTGGAAGAAAGGTTGGGTCGTTAAAGATGTGACACCAAAGTTACCTACAACGATCACGTATTTTGGTTCATTTCCCGTTGCATTATCATCTACCAGATAGATTTTCTTTTCAAAATCATCGGCTACTTCTAAGGTGTAATTTTCAGTAGTAAAAATGGGTTCGTTTAGCTTTAAAGCGATCAACTTTGACCAGAAATTATAAACATCAGTTCGATTGGATTCATTGAGGTAATCCCATCGAATAGGCTTAGGACCTGTTCTGCAATCATTATCTATCGTTCCATCTTCACAGTAATTAATACTGAACTCATAGCCCAATTCACCAAATTGCCAGATCATTTTTGGACCTGGAATCGTAAAATAAAAAGCGCCTGCCAATTCCAATCGATCTAATGCAGTTTCTAATTCTGTTACATCGTAAGCACCGCTACCATTACCAAATTCTAGGTTTTTAAACATCAGTCTTTCTTCATCGTGACTTTCCATATAACCTACTAAGGATGGTGTAGACCAGTCTCTGGACTGAGCGGATACTCGGTTGAAGTTGGAATCATCATAACCCATAGTTGCTTGGTTGTAGTTGAAATTGACATTTCCCCAAATCATCATACCAGGTTCGTTTGCATTTCCTGTAGCTCTGTGGTTTATTAAATTTGTTTCTTCAGAATTTGGAGCAAAATGTTCTAAAATGACATAAGCCTCTTGATCATAACTGCGGATATCGTCATACATTCTCTCTAAAAGATCAATTCTGGATTGATCAAAACCACCACCATCACCAATAGTATTGGTAAAGCCTTTGGTGAAGTCGAACCGATATCCATCAATTTTATATTCTTCTATCCAAAATTTGTTGATATAATCCATGTAGTCCTGTGTCGCTAATGATTCGTGATTAATATCATTAAAAAACTGAAACTCAGTATTTGGATCGTTTTGATTAAAAATCGGATTATTGGCAGTCGCTTGACCTCCATAACAACCCCCACAATCATTATACATCCTGTAGTAAGGATGTTGTCCTGTAGCATGGTTGAACACGACATCTAGAATTACGGCTATTCCTCTTTGGTGACAGGCATCAACAAAATCTTTAAAATCTTCTGGAGAGCCGTAATACTTATCCAGAGCCATATGAAGAGCAGGACTGTAGCCCCAGTTGATGTTACCATCAAATTCATTGACGGGCATCAATTCGATAGCGTTGATGCCTAATTCCTCAAGATAATCCAATCTATTGATAACAGACTGGAAACTGTGTTCTACATCAAAATCTCTAATGAGCATCTCATAAATCACCAAATCTTCTTGTGCTGGTTTTTCAAAATCATCGACTTGCCAGTCGTAACCAGCTTGATTCGTTTTAACCCAAGAGACCAATTCCGTTGTCTGATCCTGAGGATAATTTGGAATGTTAGCAAATGTGGATTCTTCTATGAATTGATCATTAAAAGGATCTAGGACTAATTCAGAATAGGGGTCTGCTACAACTAGATTAGCTTCAATACTATATTGAAACAAGAAATCATCATTTGGTACATCAAAATTATTAAGAGTAATCCAATGTTGATTTGTTGTATCATCAAAATTCATTAGATAGGTATTATCTATGGTCCAGTCGTTAGTATTAAAATTACCAATGAGGTGGACGAAATCTTTTTCAGGAGCAAATAAGACGAGAGTAATCTCATTGGGATTACTACTATCGTAATTGATTCCATTTTCAGCACCAGTTGGAACTGGAGCAATAGTAACATCAGGGGTTAAAACAGCATTAAAGTTGAATTCAAATGCTTCCTGAGAAACAGGGTCTGTAGCAGTCAAAACGAAATTTGAATCCTGTGTAATGCTTAAGTCATTTATGTAGGAAGTAATTCCGTCTTGAGTATCAATAACACTTCCGTTAGAAGTCAATACAAAATTAGCATCGAGACTCGCTGAGGCTTCTATATTCAAAACATCTCCAGAATC
>Ga0136590_1000802_pt1 | contig 14175 bp, 13 predicted proteins | sample AntRauMFilla3765_FD_104934 | JGI IMG/M metagenome (GOLD analysis project Ga0136590, IMG submission 104934) | Saline lake microbial communities from Rauer Islands, Antarctica - Metagenome Filla 3 #765 | ecosystem: Environmental > Aquatic > Non-marine Saline and Alkaline > Saline | place... | reverse complement strand
GAGATTCTAGAGCGTCAATCTTTCCCTTTACGACCTTGGCCTCGTCCGGCATTTGATATTGGTCAAAAAAATCAATCCAGATTTGCAACCGCTGCTGGATTGGTTCACTGCTGGATTCCTGTTTTAATTTTTCGGTTTTGCTTTTGAGGTTTGTATTGCTGCGGAACGCGTCTAACTTCGCTTGAGCAGTATCTTTTTGGGCAGAGACAGCTTTATTTCCCATGTATGAATCCCAGAAAAATGTCTCGTATGACTGGTGCAGGGTGCTGTAGGTTGTATTGAGGGTGGTTAGGTGGTTCAGAGCAGCTGACATATTTCTGATTGAAGTTACAATATAGGTATCTAGATGAATAATGGAATAGGAGTTTTTGCTATGAAACTAAAAAAGCTACGTATACCAACATGGGAGCGACCCACGTTATGATATCGAAGATACCTTTGCGAGTTGATTGTCCGTATCGTTTTGGATGCAGAATAAACTCCTGCAAAAAGAGCGCAAAAATAGCCGTGCCCAGCAGTATGTATAAAGCCACTTCACTACCGAATACTTTCTGGGCAATGTAGGTGATTGCTACCATGCTGATAACAGAACCCAGTATGTGCCACGCCCCGCGATAAAACACGATTCGGTAGCTTAGCTTCCCCGGCCCGAGTATTTGAAAACCTTCTTCCAGAGCATTGGCATAGGCTTTTTTCCCCCGTACCCACTTCCCTTCAATTTGCCGTTTAAACGGATAGAGTTTGTCCGGAATCGTTTCAAACCAGTGATGGAGGGAGATGATAATTTTCTTCATATAAGTGTTCGTCTAGTATAACAAACCCTAGCCGCTGCTTAGCCAGAGAGAGGTAGAGGAGTACAGGTTTTACAATGTGTAAAGAAAAAGGCCACACAGTGCTGTGTAGCCTCAAAGCTATCTCACTCAATCCCTAGTAGTTTTGACAACTCATGATGGTACGTAAAAGGAATGACTAGGTCATGATCCAGTTCTGGATGATGTACCAACGTATTCCAGCTTCTTTTGTGCATATAGACTGGAATTCCGGCGTTTGCCACCTCGATGATGTTCATCGGAGCATCCTCGATGAGAGCTACCGCCCCAATTTTTTGACAGACTGCTCGCTTGGTTAGTTTTGGGTGAGAGTCACCACTAAAACCATTGGTGAAGTGAAAATCTGAAAAGAGTCCAGGCGCGTGTCCTTCTAGCGCCTTTATGGTGATGTCGCGGGTCGATATACCACGGCTGGTAATAATCTGTAAATCGTAGACCGTGGCCAGTTTGGTAAATGCCGCAACCGCCCCAGCAAATGGTACCAGCTTGTGGTGCTCCTCATACAGCAGCCGGTCTATATTTTCTAGGATGACCTCCCGCGGGAGCCCGTACATCTTTATCATGTCAAAGGTGTACACATCTTCGTAGGTGAAGTTGGTGCCGTGCCGTCGATTATGGTGTTCTACGTATTGTCCGCATAAATCCCAAATTACGTCGTCAGCGTCGACTCCCAGGACTGGTTTATTCATATTTGCCTCCCCTGTTCTATGTAACGTGCAATATTTCTGAGCGAATCGTATCACGAGTGAAAAAATAGACAATACAGGACCACTCAATCAGAGTGTGCTGTTAGTTACTTATACATATATATGTATAAGTAACGAGGAAAGCCGCCGGAAAGGTTCAAAACGGAGAGAGGTTGGGGTACACTGGGAATATGAAAATATACTCGTGGAATATGAATGGCATTCGAGCAGTGCAGCGCAAGGAACTCCTGCTCCCGTTTATCGATGCGCATCAGCCAGATATCTTGTGCATCCAAGAAACCAAGGCTCAGCCGGAGCAATTCGTGACGGATATACCGGGTTATGAGCAGTTTTGGCACTCAGCAGAGAAGAAAGGCTACTCAGGAACGGCTATTTTTACTAAAATTGAGCCAGAAGCAGTAATAAACGGTATCCCAGAAGATATACAAAAGAAATATCAGCTTGAAGATACGTATGGCGACACTACCAAGGAAGGTCGAGTAATGACCGTCGAGTTTGAAGGGTTTTACGTCAGCACCGTGTACACCCCAAACGCTAAAGATGACTTGTCGAGGATTCCGATGCGCCAACAGTGGGACCCAGCGTATTTAGAATACATGGATAGATTACAAGCAGACAAACCAGTTATTTTTTGCGGGGACTTCAACGTCGCTCACCAAGAAATTGACTTAGCCCGCCCAAAACCCAATCGAGGAAAAAAAGGCTTTACTGATCAAGAGCGATCCGGTTTTGATGCCATGATTGAAAAAGGGTTCGTCGACACACTGCGTATCTTTCATCCGGATACACCGGAGCTGTACACGTGGTGGTCGCACTTTGGTGGCGCGCGAGACAGAAACGTTGGCTGGCGGATTGACTACGTGATGGCAACCGCCGCCTTGAAGCCGCTTATCAAAAGTGCCCGTATTCACCCCGATGTATTTGGTTCCGACCACTGTCCGGTTTCTATCGAAATAAGTATTGAGCAGTAAATTCTTATATAATACGTTGTAAACAAAGACCACTGAGCCATTTTTTTGGTAGTCTAGTAACGACACGGAACACAATTTTGTCAAACAATATTTGTAAAAGACAGTTATCCCCAGTTATACACAACCTGTCCTTTACGATGTCCTTTAGAAGATGTATATTCTTAGTAGGCCCAGAAAGGGCGAGCAGGAACTTCCAGAGTTTTGTTTAGAACGATTCCAAACAAAACCCTGGAAGTACCCCTTAAAGAGATCTTCCATAAATCAATTGAGTATTACCTCCCTTAGAGAAATCTAAGAATACTCCACACAGATGTATCTTCCACAGATACATCTAGTACAAAGCAAACCACCCACCCTAGAAGTCAGATGAAACTAAAAAACAGATTCATCAATATAAGACTTCAGTACAACAAAGAGCTTCGGAAAATAGGTTAGTCCAAATAGAGACGCCAACCGGGGCCAATGAGCCCTATAGCTCACAAAGGCCTGGGAAGTTGAGAGATAAGCAAACACTTGTCTGACAACTTCTCAGGCCTTTTTTAATGCATGAACAAATGCCCAACGGGCCTATGTGAGCCAGGTTTTTAAAGAGCGTAGCGACTATCAAAAACCAAGTGCTCTTGGGGCGAATGTACTTCCGGAATCGAGCCTCCCCACTTCCTCACAAAACTCAACCACAAAAAAGCAGCCAGTACCGGCTGCTTAGGGGAATGCCCTTCTAAAGGACACGGTGCTCCCGGGCAATGTCTTTGAGAGCCGCAGCTTCTTCCTGCGCCTGTTTCGCCTTACCAGCTTCCGCCAACACTTTCAGCTCTGACTCCGGCAGCTGCAAGAGTTCCAGTGCTCGTTTCTCCATATATTTCTCAGTATTGAGCATAGCGTCGTCTAAAGCCTCTTCTAGCAAAGCGTGCAGTACATATCCCAGCTTTCTCCCCGGCTTTTCCCCGGTGATATCCATAATCTTATCCCCATTTATTTTGAGCATTTTAACTGAAATGGGGTCTCGCAAAGCCTCGTCCACCATGGCTTTATACTTACGAAAGCGAAACGGCTGCTCTTTTGGCCTACCCGTTCCGATACGATCGCACACCCTTAGATTCAGTAGGTTTTCTATGTTTTCCTCCCCTATCCGCGCGATGGTGCGACGTACGGCGGACAACGTAATCTCATCTGGATCCGAGAAAAACATATGCCACCGCACGAGTGAAACCACGTTTTCAATCAATTCCTTAGGAAGTTTTAGCCGCTCTAGGATTTCTTTGGTCATCCTTGCGCCCACCACTTCATGGCCAAAGAAGCTGTATTTCTTATTTTTACCCCCTACTCTGCGGGTTTTTGGCTTACCAATATCATGAAATAGGGCCGCTAAGCGCATCTCTAGAGTATAGTTTTTGTCGGCAGCGGCTTGCAGGGTGCGCAGCAAGTGTTCGTAGACGTCATACGCGTGGATGCCACCTTGTTCGCAGCCGATGGCGGGACTAAATTCAGGCATAAACTGCTCGAGTAATCCCAGCTTTTCCATGAACATCATGCCTTGCATGGGAGTCGGAGAATTAATGATTCGCAAGAACTCACCGGCCACCCGCTCCACCGATATACGCTTTATTTCCTTGCTGTGTCGAGCGATGGCCTGCATCGTCTCCCCGGCAATCATAAAGTCCAATTCGGCCGCTAAGCGTACTGCCCGCAGCATACGCAAGGCATCTTCCGTGAGCCGTTCGTCGGGATTCCCTACTGTCTGCAGTCGCTTGGCCTCCAGATCAGCAATCCCAGCAAATTCATCAACCAGTTCTTGCGTGGCCACTCGATAGGCCAGCGCATTTATGGTGAAGTCTCGCCGTTGTAAGTCTTCGCGGAGCGATACTCCAAACGTAACGTCGTCCGGCCGTCGAGCATCGGAGTAGGTTCCTTCAGTCCGATAGGGTGTGACCTCAATGATTTTCAGAGTTTCGTCTTCACTATCAGTTTTAATACCGACCGTACCAAAGTCGTTGTTAAAATAGTGTTCGGGAAACAGTTTTTGGATATCTGTGGGGTGGGCATTTGTCGTCAGGTCCCAGTCTTTTGGGGTTTTGCCTAAAAATAAATCGCGGGTGCAGCCACCAACCAGGTAGGCTTCAAAACCGTTTTTTTCAAGCTTTTGGGCGACAGAATGGACTTCTTGGGGGATGTCAGTCGAGGTAATTTTCATATAATATAATAGTGCCGTTATTTTAGCAGAAAACCATTGCTTTTTCTCACTTTTCGACGTATCATGCGTTTGTTCTTCACTGCACCTATAGTGAAATGGATATCACAACTGACTTCGGATCAGTTATTCTGGGTTCGAGTCCTGGTGGGTGCACAATGCTACAGAGCCCAAAACACTGCTTATTTAAGCAGTGTTTTGGGTTCTACCAGTGGTATACTCTATATATATGTTTGGAAAAATAAAAAATCTCATTATCTCGCTGGCGTCCTTAATCGTTATTGTGGTCGGGGTTCTCAGTGTCTTGATGGTACTGGGAATGGTGACTGTCGATCAGCTAATAAGCAACATGACCACTATGATTCAAGTCAGCGTGATTGTATTAGTCGCCGCAACCACGCTGATGCTACTGCTGAGTATAAATAAAAAGTAGTCTATGGAACTCTCAGAGCGCTATATTCAAACGCTAGAAAAAGAGGGGTTTGCAGATGTGTTTGAGTGGCAAGACCTAGCGGGGAAAGTGTATGCCGAGCATGCTCATACTGGCAAAGTAACGTATATGGTTACTGATGGTTCAATCACCTTTACGCTGAACGGAGAAGACAGGTTAGTAAATGCCGGCGAGAGGTTTAATGTCCCCATCAGTATCCCCCACTCGATGCAGGTTGGTCCTGAAGGCTGGATTGGAATCATCGGCGAAGAAATATCAGGAGACGCGTAATTAGGACTCGCTCCCACAGCAAAAACCACCCCACGACTCGTCCGCAGGGTGGTTTTTTGTGACGTGAATAACTAAAATCGAACACTTATACATAGTATATAATATACATTATATATGGTTCGAAATACTGAGAAATACGAGCAAGCGGTGCAGCTGCGGAAGCGAGGATTTACCATGCAGGAGATAGCCAAGTACTGTGATATATCAAAGTCTACGGCCTCAAAATGGCTGAAAAACGAGGTATTTTCAGCGGCGGTAACTGCAACCAATAGTAAGCGAGCCGGCGCAGACAACGCCAAACGATTGCGTTTGATAGCCAAATCTCGTAGTGCTGAGCGCAAGAAGCGGTTTAAAGAAACACACACCAGTGCGCTGGTAGAGTTTCGTAACTATCAATCAAACCCCGAGTTTCGCAGCGGTTTGATGGCGTATATTGCGGCCGGAGACGTGATACACCAAAATAAAGTACGTTTGAGCTCCACTTCCCTGTTTCTCCACCGCAGCTTTGTTGCTTTTGCCCAAAACTTTTTAGGAGTAGAAAAGTCACGGATACACACTTGGTTACTATTGTATAAGGGTGTAGACGAAGAAACGGCGATGAAACAGTGGTCAAAATACGTAAAACTCCCTCTTGGTCAGTTCTATAAGAATCAATATGTGCAAAACCCTCCGAAACAGCCATTGCACTTCGGTGTAGGAAATACTATAATCGGCAGCACATACCATAAACAAAAGCTGCTTACGTGGGTACAGCAAGCCAAAAAACAATGGTAATACATACTGCGGCCTTGGTTAAGTGGTATAACGGGTCCTTGCCAAGGATCAGTCGGGGTTTCGATTACCCCAGGCCGCACAATAAACGCCCATCCGGGCGTTTTTGTCTGCCTGGGTGTATTTGCTGGGAGCAAATACAGAAGTAATCGAAAAAGCTTTTGAGCTAGATTGATGAAGTATGAATCAATCTAGCCAAAAGGTGTACTGAAACTGTAAGTTTTCGATTACCCCAGGCCGCACAATAAACGCCCATCCGGGCGTTTTTGTCTGCCTGAAAGGAGCTTAGAGGTAAGCGAAATGCTTCATTGAAGCCTGTTCCACAAGAAACACGCTGTACTGATCCGCCTAGTTGGTTTCTCATGGAACGTATTGTTCGGTATGCTATATCCGTCATGTTCATTCTCAGTTTGGTTTCTCATGGAACAGCAAAAGCTGAGTTTGCAAAACGTGTGCGCACAGCAGTTCCCATACTTCTCAAATACGTCTGTCCGCATTGAAACGATTCATACTTGGGGACAACCGGTGGATATGGGGATAAAAGACAAATAGTGAGCAAAACCAACGTGTCCTTTAGAAAAGCTTGGTATACTAAAAGAGCATCCGTAGAAACGGCACACAAAAAAGTGCGAAAATACGTTTCACGTGGTACATATAGCAGTATTTCACATGAAACAACACTTAAAACTAGGAAAAAAGAACCAAACGGGTGCTTGGGGAGAACAAATCGCGGTGAATTACCTGAAAAAGCGGGGATTCACTATCCTAGACACGAATTATCTCCAAAAATGGGGTGAAATTGATATAGTTGCACGGGAAACGGAGATAATCCACTTCGTGGAGGTGAAAACTGTTTCATATGAAACAAAACAACAGCTAGAGGCGGCGGTTTCTCATGGAACCTGGCGCCCAGAAGAAAATGTGCACCGTCAAAAAATAGCCAAACTAAGTCGTACGATTGAAAGTTGGCTCAGCGAACACAAGTGCGACTTAGATTGGCAAATTGATGTAGCTGCCGTGCGGGTTGTGTCACGTGAAAAATACGCAACGGTAAAATATATACCCAATGTCATCTTGAACTGAAATGGGTTCCATGGGAAACAAAACTCACTTGTTCCACGTGAAACGTTGTTATTCCGTATGATACAATAGAAAGATATGGATTTACAAGCATTTCTTGCAGCGAACACGCAATGGACCGAGGAGAACCAAACGTTGATAGGAGAGTTTACCTACGATGGATTTTCCGCAGTTTGTGCTGCCGTGCAAAAGAGCATGCAGCTGGCAACTGAACTCGATCATCATCCAGAAGTAACGTTTGAGTACAACACGGTAAAAATTACCCTCACCAGTCATGACGCGGGAAATACCATTACCGATAGAGATGTAGAATTTGCACAAAAATTCACCCAATGACCCAGATAGTCACTCGCTTTTTTTTCGTTGAAATGGTATATTTTGCGGACTTTGGTTGTATTTTGCGGCCAAAACGTAACGAGAAAAAGTGTGAGTCGTCACTTGTACTAAATTTCTCACTCGGGGTGTAGCATAGTGGTAGTGTACTCGCTTTGGGAGCGAGTGGTCCGGGTTCGATTCCCGGCTCCCCGACATTTCTAAAACGACGTGTCCAAGCAAAGTGCTGATGTGCGTAAGTAAGGGTAGTTTTGTGCGGTAAAAGCCCCTGATGGGGAACAGAAGAGGCCCTGAGGCTGGTCAATATAGCCAAACTACTGCTGCTTAATCACTCTATATAATGAACCCATGAAAAAACAACAAGTATTTTTTATTCACGGAGGAAATCCGTATTCCAACTACGAAGCCTTTCTTAATGAATTACGGACAAAAGAAGTGGGGGGATTGCCCGGAACGGAAGCGCCTAAACACTGGCCAAGTTCCTTGCGTGAACATTTGGGAGAACAGTTTGAAGTATTTACACCCCACATGCCGAACAAACAAAATGCGCACTATCAGGAGTGGAAGATATGGTTTGAGCGACATTTTCAATACATCACCAACGACGTTATATTAATTGGCTATTCCCTGGGAGGCTATTTTTTAGCCAAGTATTTGCTGGAAAATACCCTTCCGTTTACCGTGAAAGCGCTTATACTGGCAGCTGCTCCATATGAAAACGATACCGACACCAGCAAAGAAGATGGCGGAGATTTTGCTTTTGATACCAGGAGAGCGGGGGAGTTGGCTCAAAAAGTGAAATCAATTACACTGCTGCACTCTACCGATGACTTCGTTGTGCCCTATGAACACGCACTCAAGTATCAAGCCGCGTTGCCAGCAGCCGAGCTTATTACTCTGCACGGTAAAAATCACCTCTTGGTTGAGGAGTTACCTGAACTAGTACAAAAGATTCAAAATATGGCCTAAATACTGGCTTTTTACACAGTTACACCCTATTTCTTCTCGTAAGTAAGTCGGCTTTTAGTTCGTCTACGTATATAATGGTTCAGGCATGGCCGGAAAAAAATTCACCGACAATCCAAAAGACCACGAGGCACGGTTTCTCAATGCGTTTGAAGAGTACAACGACGCTTTGTTTCGCCACGCGACGTTGCGTATCAGCAACCGCGAAAAAGCGATTGACCTGGTCCACGACACGTACACCAAAGTCTGGTCGTATATTCGTGATGGATACGAGATTGATACCTTTCGTCCATTCTTATATAAAGTGTTGAACAACCTCATTATTGATGAGTACCGTAAGAAAAAAGAATCTTCACTCGATGCACTCCTGGAGATAGACGGAGTAGACGAAGGTTCTTTTGCAGAACTGTCAGAAAGTACAGTGGAAACACTGGCCGCTACCATTGATGGACAAAAAGCATTTGCGCTTTTAGATGAATTGCCGTCGCAGTATAAAGAGGTAATTATCTTCCGTTTTGTCGATCAGCTTGGTCCACGGGAAATCAGTGAGCTTATTGAAGAGTCAGAAAACGTGATTTCGGTAAGAATTCACCGTGGGCTACGTCTATTAAGAGAGAGGATAGAAGCAGGAGATGAATTTGCCCAAGAAAAACGGCGAGTCAAAGCAAAAGCCACAGCCAAAAAGAAAACCTAATTTTTACATTATTTAGCAACATGAAACGCTTTAGCGAACAATTTCATACCAAATCAAAGTCAGTGAATCTGTCATCGACTGAGAAACAAGAACTGCGTGAGCGGCTGGTTTCCTATATGGAATACCATCCACTGCCAGCAGAGCTAAAGTCCGCGCAGAAATCTTCGGTTGCTTCCAAATCTCCAGTTTTGCACGAAGCGTTTAAAACAGTTTCGTTGCCGTTTTCATCAATATTTAAATCTTTTGCGGTGGCAGCAGCTCTGGTGCTAGTAGTAGTTCCATTTATGGCTGAGCAATCAGTTCCTGGAGATACGCTATACGCGGTAAAAGTGCAGTTTAACGAAGAGGTTCGGAGTACGCTGACGTTTGATTCGTACGAAAAAGTCGAATGGGAAACCCAGCTAGTAAACCGACGGATTGCTGAGGCTCGTCTGCTCGAGAGTGAAGGACGGTTGACCGATGAAGTCGAAGCAGAAGTGGCTCAAGCCGTGCGGACCCACACGCAAAATGCACAGAAAGAAATTGAAATCATGCGTGCACTCGATGCCGACGAAGCCACTCTTGCGTCTATTGAATTTGACTCAAACCTAGAAGCCCAAGCCGTCTCACTGCAAGGAAGTGAAGAGGAAGAAGTGGACGGGTCGCAGTCAGCAATGGTAGAAAAAAACTCCGGAGAAAAAGGTAACTTAATTGCTGACGCGGTTGATGAATCCAGAGCACTAAATGAGCAGCCAAATGCCTCAACAACTCCTTCTTACGCCAAGTTAATTGCCCGGGTGGAGCAAAATACGACTCGCATGTACGAGTTGAGCGATACCTTAGAGTCACTCAATCCAAACACAAAAGAAAATGTCGCGCGGCGTATCCAAGACATCGACCGTTCAGTTGAAACAGCGATTGCGAGCGCTCAAGAAAATGAAGAAGCAGCGCAAGACATTCTCATCGACGTATTGAAGCGAACGCAAAAACTCATTGTGTTTATGACTGACTTTGAAGTATCGGGCACTATTGATATTGAAGAATTAGTACCTGTGATACTGACGAGCGAAGAAGAGGTGGAAGAAATTATTGCCTACAAAAAAGAAATTACGCAAAAACAAGCAGAAATTGAAAACTCATTGAGTTCCGCTACAACTACTGCGGACATGAACCTTGATTTTATTGATAAAGTTGAATCTGGACTGGATCAGATAAGTGCGCTTCTTATATCTATAAAAGAATCATCTGATTTCTCAGAGATTAAAGGGTATGCCATCGAAGCAATTGAATTGGCTGATGACTTACAATTAGTGCTGGAAAAGAACAATCTTCCAAGCGTTTCTAAACCAGCAGTGCCAAATTCGGAGTCAACGCAGTCCACCAGTACAGCAACCACTACCACAGCAACTTCCACAACCACCACAGCAACTTCCACCGCCTCTACTACCCCTGAACAATTACCAGAAAATGAAGTAGCTACCACGAGCTCAAGCACTCAAGCAGTGTCCGCCACAACTACAGCTGAGTCTCAGTAAATAATTTCGTCTTTGTGAGACCGACCCGCTGATTTTTGCAGCCGGGTCGGTTTTTTCTGGTTTGAATGTGCGATTTTTATGAAAGAAGCAGGATATTTCAATTACCAGTCTTTTTGGCCGATACGTGTATATGGGCAAGAGAAAAGCCGCTATCGGTCCCACCCGTGCGGCCTTTCCCAAAATAATGGGAATAAACGTTTATTCGTGCCAATTTCAGGCGAAAGAACAATGCGCCACTCGTACATATACGGGTGGCGGATGAACATCATACGCGGGCCAGGCACAATTGAGAAGCCGGCGCCTGTGCACATTGAGATACTGCTCATTATTTGGTAGGGTAAGTCAAATTCACTAATATTTTACTATGATCGATAACCTCACCGCCGCGGCCTTAGACGCTGTTTTACCAAATCTCACCTATACCGTACCGTTTATCGGGGAGTATGACTTTACGAAAGTTGTCTCGGCAGCGTTGGTGTTTGCCGGGCTCACGGCACTCTTTTGGTTCATTCGAATCGTCGTGCTGTTTCGGGCAAAAGCCCTGGCCAAGAAGACGGTAGGAACGTTTGATGATGTGATAGTAGCGTCTATCGAAAGCATTAAAGCCTGGGTGTACACTCTCGTTGCTTTGTTCGCGGCCTTGCAGTTTTTCACCTTGCCCGAAACTGCCGACCTGATTGTAAAAGGAATATTCTTCTTTGTATTGATGTGGCAAGCCATCACCATCATCTCTTGTTTCGTCGACTACTTCTTAAAGCGATTTCTAGAGAAAGATTACGACGGCGACGGAGTGATTGACCCTGGTTCAGCCACCGCGTCGAACATGGTGACTTTAATTGCGCAAATTATCCTTTGGGTGTTTGGAACTATTTTTGTGCTTTCCAATCTAGGAATTGAAGTCACGTCACTAATAGCCGGTCTGGGAGTCGGGGGTATTGCCGTAGCCTTTGCGTTGCAGGGAGTCCTGGGTGATTTGTTCGCCTCGTTTTCTTTATATTTCGATAAACCGTTTCGAATTGGTGATTTCATCGTTATCGGGAATGACACCGGGACAGTGGAGAAGATTGGCATTATGTCGACTCGTATCAGGACGCTGCAAGGCGAGCAGCTTATCGTACCAAATGCCGAACTCACTACTGTACGGGTGCAAAACTTCCAAAGGATGTCTGAACGACGCATCGTGTCTCACTTTGGAATTACCTACGAAACACCGCAGGAGAAAGTGCATCAAGTACCAGATATCGTAAAGAGTATCATCGACGGTATTGAGGGTGCTCGATTTGATAGAGTGCACTTTACTACCTTCGCTGACTCGGCTCTTGTGTTTGAGTTGGTGTATTTAGTAGACACCTCAAATTACGCTGAGTACCTAGATAAACAACAGACGTTCAACTTTGAGCTGATGCGTATTTTGTCCGAGAAGGGAGTCGAGTTTGCGTATCCCACGCGAACTATCTATACCAAGATCATCACCAAATAGCAGCGGATACAAAAAAGGCGGAAATGATTCTCATCATTTCCGCCTTTTTCTTTAGTTCACCGGTCGTTCACTCTGGAGTAAGGTAAGGAGAAAAGGTGAGAGTATCTCTTTGAATATCTGCGCTCGATAGGGGAGATTACCATTGAGACTAGCTTCAAAAGTCAGGCCTGATTCTTCTTCAATGGTGCGTGAGATGTGTGACAGGGTGATAGCTCGTAAACTGCCGACGCCATCGAGCGTGTCGTCTCCGCGAGTCACGATGACCCCGATTACCTCACCGTCCTCATTGAGAACCGGGCCGCCAGAAGCTCCTTGGGCCCCGACTGCGCTGCCACGAATCGAAATCACGTCCGCGTAATTAGAACCAAACGTATACAGCTCCGAGATGCTGGTCTCTGCTTCACGAGGAATTAAGTCTGCCGCTGGACCATTTAAAAGCAGGTTTTCTGCTGGGTAGCCAGCTGCGGTGACGGTCTGATTTTTCATTGAGGTTGGCAGCAGACTGTCGTCGAGTTCAAGAGCAGGGAATTCCGCTGGCAAGGGCTGGTTGTTGACGCTCTGGCTCGCGTAGAGCAGAGCATAATCGCGCTCTCCGGTACCCATGGGTACATCTTGGTAGGCGACGGCTGCGTTGGCTTGTACCCAGGCTGGTGGAATATAGAGTAGTTCGGCCAGGTAGCTGGGACTGGCTGGATTACCGGTACGAACAACACATTCAGTCACTCCAAACTCTTCGGTTTGCTCTAACAGTAAAAACTGAGCGACGTGAGCGTTGGTCAATATCACCCCGTCAGTATCCACAAAGAACCCGGTGCCAGTGGTAGTGCGCATATAGTCTTTAGTGGTGAACGTACAAAATATATTCACTAGCGCATCAATCGGATTCTTGGTGTTTCCTTGGGTGAGTCCAGTGGCGTTACTCAGAGCCGCAGATTGGTATTCTGCACTTTGTAAGAGCACATCTGGTATCACACCACCTATGCCGCTCGGCAAGGAAGAGAAAAAACCTTCAGACTCACGCTGCTCAGTGCTAGCAGAAGAGTCAGCCAGCGGCTGTGCAAAACTCGCGGGCGAAATCAACATCGCCAGGCTGTTGGTGAGAGAGATGTAGACAGTCAATATTCCCACAAAGAGGTCGGTGATAATCTGCATGATACCAGCAGTATACCACCGGTTCTTGACTGACGTGGATAGACTACTCACGTCAGTTTGCTGGTGGAGTGTCAGCGCTGTATGGACTGAATCCAGTAGTGTAAAATCACCATCAAAGAATGCCAGTACGCGTGACTACAAACCGGCGCTAGAAATAGTGCGGGTTTTTCTTTGTACCGGTGAGAAGAATCGGTCACCTTTGCTAAGTACTTTTATTCACTTCGTTTCAAAAAGATACTAAGCGACGCGACCCCGCCGCTTCTGTGCGGAATGTACATCTGTACATTCCGGCTTCGCCAGAAGCTCTTTTCGATTCTGCTCACTCACTACCAACAGCAACGGCCGACAATACGTTCGTATTGTCGGCCGGCTAATTGGTGCGGGTGAGAAGAATCGAACTCCCGACTACTGCTTGGAAGGCAGTCGTTTTACCACTAAACTACACCCGCGAGAGAACAAGATGTTGGACAAGCTGGTCTGTCCAAGAGCCTTGTGAGCGAAGCGGTTGTATCGAAGATACACCCGCAGCTACTCTGGACTGTGCCAAAGTTCCACAATCTTAGCATATTACCTTTATTTTTCAATCGATTTGGGTTTTGTACCATGTCATCGATTAATGCTGTTGAGTAAACCATTTCGTCATTTCGTCATTTCGTCATTTCGTCATTTCGTCATTTCTTCATTTCTTCATTTCTTCATTTCGTCATTTCGTCATTTCTTCATTTCTTCATTTCGTCATTTCTTCATTTCGTCATTTCGTCATTTCTT
>Ga0136590_1000778_pt1 | contig 14391 bp, 15 predicted proteins | sample AntRauMFilla3765_FD_104934 | JGI IMG/M metagenome (GOLD analysis project Ga0136590, IMG submission 104934) | Saline lake microbial communities from Rauer Islands, Antarctica - Metagenome Filla 3 #765 | ecosystem: Environmental > Aquatic > Non-marine Saline and Alkaline > Saline | place... | reverse complement strand
CAGCATCATAACCGAATGGGACAACTTAAGGATTAAGAGAAAGTTAATACCCCTCTGGAGGCCACGGTTGATAAAGGCTGTAGAGGATTATGTCTTTTTAGGACGGATAATCCCCAGAACCCCGTAATGGGCAGAACCGGTGGTGCAGGGTAGTCGCCGTGCTCTTGTGTCAAATCAAAGGCGAGAATAGCACGCTCGGCAGCCGCAGATTCTCCGTTGCCCCGGTTGAAGCGCTCTATTAAACGGTCATGCAGCGCCTGAAGCGCAGGGCGAGAATTAACGCCTGCCAGTGGTCGTTCGTCACCATCGGCCATGTTAAAGGTGTCCCGGATCATCCGGCATGCCCAGGTGATATCCAGACCCGCGGAATGTTCATCAACCAGGTACAGCATCCCGGGCCAGAAAGGGCGTCGATGGCGTAGTAGGAAGCGTAGGTGATTCAGGTGTACGTCTGGATGATGCCTGAGGAGTCGCAGGAATTCGGGCTTGCTCAAGGCCTTGATGACATCGTCGAGTTCCCAGGGAAGCAGTAGCGATACCTTAATCCGTTTGATCAAGCGGGATAGAGACTTGCTACCCGCAAGGCCGATGGTCTCCAGAATGGCCGTGCGTTTCAGGGCCAACAATTCCGCGAAGGCGTCATCACTCAGTTTTTCTTTCCGAGCGTGATCCACCAATAGAATGAAAAGCAGCGGCGAATCCATCGCCAGCTGGCGAGAAGACTCTGAAACGGTGCAGGCCTGAGCAAGCTCAAAATCGATGGCGGGCATCAAGCGAGCGAGGCCCGCAATGTCCTCGGGAATTCTGTCCGAGAGCCGGTTTCCTTCGTCGTCTTCAAGCGTGAATAACGGGAGGCCGGGTGCCTCCAGAAACTGTCCCTCGGCGACGAGGCCTTCGGTGTTGAAGCTGGACCAGCGCAGCGGACGCTCCGATTGCCAGCCGTTTATGGCCAGCTGAATCGGATAGTTCAGAATATGGCTAAGGTTGAAAACGAGGGTTTGGCTGGGCATTCGTTGTTCACCCTTGCAGTGGCGATAGCGGGATCTTGAATTCGATTCGGTGCATGGCAACGCAGATCGAAAGATCTTCCATGATCAGAACAATAGTTGGTTTGGGCGACAAATGGTGTCGCCGCTGTGGGCTAATTTGTGCATAGAAACCGTTGAAGAACCGGGCATGGATTATTTGTCTGCTAGAGTTCAAGGGTCCGAAAAGGAACTTAATGTCACTGAATCCCTGTGACGAACTTTTTTGCTTGATGAGGCAACCCAATTCCAGGGAGAGGTCATGGATTATCAGCGTTTAAAGCAACGACACCGGGTTCTACCCCGTTTCCACGGACGGTTTTAAAACAGCTGTGGAGCTTTTGCTATAGACGCAATTGATGCGGCGAAAGTTGTCAGATCTCCTGAAGCGGCCTAGTTCATGTTTGGCGCCTTTGGCGTATGAGCTATCATTTTGACAAAGGGCGCTGCATTTTCTCGGCTCGCCAGTGCCGGGATAGATCTCTTAAAACGTTTAGGTTGAGCAAAATGGTCGAAGCCAAAATCTTCAACGCGAAATCCATGATTGAACTCACTCCAGCAAAGGCCATAAAAGGGCATTTTCAGACGGCGCCTCTCAAGTTCGTAAAGAGTAATTTAGGCACAATAACGATAGGTGGAGCAGGTCTGTATGCGATTTTTTACAAAGGGTCGTTGATTTATATAGGAAAATTCCTCGGCACTCGTGTCGATTGGAAAAAGGGCTCTATCCTGGACTCACGGTGGATGAAACACCTCAAGGCTTTGACCTTGCTCGGGCGAGAGGTGTCTTTCTCTAAAAAATCATGGTCGAGTGTTCAGGCTGCAATTAATTCATCCGGTGACCACGGCTGCAAAGAGGTCGCAACTCTCAGATCCAATATCCGAGGATCTGATGGAGACCTTATGATTACAGACATGGGATGCAGAGTAAGCTTTGAGAAATATGCATTCGCTGAGGAAATTCGTATTGAGCGGGGTGACCCTGCAGAAGCTCTCGGTGACCTCGATTTTTTGTACCTGCGTTATTCAGGTTCTAAAGACACGCCGAGTGTGCGTGAACGAGTGAGTGCTGCCGAGAACGAAGCTATCAAAAAATTTCGGCCCAGATGTAATGTTCTGAAAGGTTCAGAGGCGCCGGTAGAGGCGGGAAAAGCAGAAGTCGAATCAACAATAACCCAATTGATGGCGAAATATATGGAAGATAGCAGAACAATAACTGCAGTGGCTCCGGATGACGATGGTGAGCGAGAAGACGAGCTGCCTCAGTTTGAAGAGAAATTGGCCGTTGGCCCCGAGTCTTTTCAACGATTGATTAGGGCACTCGAGGGCTTCGTCGGAGATAGGGAAGACGCCATACTCGTTTATACGGATACGAATGGTGGAGATTTGCGAGTCAGGAAATACAAGCCTGGTGGCCTCGGCTTCGTGAACGTTGCCACTTTGACTTTGAGACTGACAAAGAAGAAATTAGTTTTGCGAACCAATCTTCCAGCGAATGTGTATGCGCGAATAGGATTGGCGATTGACCATGTGGTTAACGACAGATTGGGAAATGAAACTTTTCTACAGGGCGACCTCAACGAGTCGGACTCGGACAAAGTACTGGAGCTGATACGACGCGCGATCACTGATCAAAACATCGACTAGAGCTCAATAGCACACATCGGCACAGCCACTTGAATATCTCGATATGTTGAAATTGGTCAGCCAAGAGGCCAGTCGGTCATTTCGTCGGTGATTGGAGCTATCTCGCGTGGATCAAAGCATGAGTCGCCTTCGGACGGCAGTGATCAGCAGCCCTCAAAGGCTAATCGCGCTGCTTTCGTGTCCTCATCGTCTGAGCCAAAGGCGATCTCATATGCCTTCAAAGCTTTTCCGAAGGCGACCTTAGCTGATTTCTTGTTTCCACAGGCCAATTCCAATTCCCCAAGGCGGAAGTACAGGGATGCCGTTTTTGGATGGTCCGCACCAAACAGCGACTCGCGGATCACGATTGAGCGGCTATAGGCATCTCGGGATTCCTCGTAATCGCCTCTGAGTTCATAAACTTTGCCCAACGCATTTAAACCGATCGCAGCCTCTTCACTTTCTCGTCCTACGTTTCTTTCATTTATCTTCAAAGCTCTCAGTAAACACTGTAGTGCCTCCTCGTAGCGCCCAAGCTCCCTGAGAAGCTCTCCGTAATTGTGTATGTCGGTGGCGATGTGTTCGGGGCCAAGTTCGCGCTCGTCGATCTCCAAGGCGCGTCGGAAAAATGGTTCCGCAGCATCAAGATCTCCGCGGTCCTCGAGGAGACGGGCGAGGGCATAGATGGTGAGGCAGGTGTCCGGGTGCTCCGGTCCGAGCTCGCGCTCGTTGATCTCCAGCGCTCGACGGAAAAGGGGTTCCGCCGCATCGAGATCACCGATTTTAAAGAGGAGATAGGCATGGTTATTGATGCTGACGCCAGTGTCGGGGTGCTCGGGGCCGAGTGCTCGTTCATCAATCTCCAGCGCTCGACGGAAAAGGAGTTCCGCCGCATCGAGATCACCGCATTTTAGGAGAAGGTCAGCGAGGGTTTTCACAATGACGCCGGTTTGGGGATGCTCGGGCCCGAGTGCGCGCTCTCTGATTTCCAGCGCTCGTTGGAAAAGTGGTTCAGCCGCATCGAGATCACCGCGCTCTTGGAGGAGAAGAGCGAGGCTATTGATACTGACGGCGGTGTCGGGATGCTCGGGCCCGAGTGCGCGCTCTCTGATTTCCAGCGCTCGCTGCAAAAGTGGTTCAGCCGCATCGAGATCACCGCGGGCTTGGAGGAGAAGAGCGAGGTTATGGAAGCTGACGCCGGTCCTGGGGTGCTCCGGTCCGAGTGCGCGCTCGTTGATCTCCAGCGCTCTTCGGAAAAGCGGTTCAGCCGCATCAAGATCACCGCCGGCTTTGAGGAGACTGGCGAGGTTATGGATGATGCCGCCGGTGTCGGTATGCTCCGGTCCGAGTGCGCGCTCGTTGATCTCCAGCGCTCTTCGGAAAAGCGGTTCAGCCGCATCAAGATCACCGCGGGCTTTGAGGAGAAGAGCGAGGCTATTGATACTGACGGCGGTGTCGGTATGCTCCGGTCCGAGTGCGCGCTCGTTGATCTCCAGCGCTCGACGGAAAAGGGGTTCAGCTGCATCGAGATCACCGCGGTCATTGAGGAGATGAGCGAGGCTATTGATACTGACGGCGGTGTCGGGATGCTCCGGTCCGAGTGCGCGCTCTCTGATCTCCAGCGCTCTTCGGAAAAGTGGTTCAGCCGCATTGAGATCACCGCGGTCTCTGAGGAGACGGGCGAGGTTATGGATGCTGCCGCCGGTGTCGGGATGCTCCGGTCCGAGTGCGCGCTCGTCGATCTCCAGCGCTCTTCGGAAAAGTGGTTCAGCTGCATCGAGATCACCGCGGGCTTTGAGGAGACGGGCGAGGTTTTGGATGAAGATGCTGGTGCCGGGATGCTCCGGTCCGAGTGCGCGCTCGTTGATTTCCAGCGCTCTTCGGAAAAGTGGTTCAGCCGCATCAAGATCACCGCGGTCCTGGAGGAGACTGGCGAGGTTATTGATGCTGGCGCCGGTCCAGAAGTGCTCCGGTCCGAGTGAGCACTCGTTGATTTCCAGCGCCCTTCGGAAAAGTGGTTCAGCCGCATCTAGATCACCGCGGTCGTGGAGGAGACGGGCGAGGTTATTGATGCTGACGCAGGTGCTGAGATGCTCCGGTCCGAGGGCGCGCTCGTTGATTTCCAGCGCTATTCGGCAGAGAGTGACGGCGAAGTCTGAATATCGGCCTGCATAGCTGAGTATGTTTGCAACCTTTGCCGCGAGGTCGCCAGTCAACTCAAGACTCGTATCGAGATCCCATCGGTCCCACGCTTGCTCGTAGGCATTTTCAAGCCTGAGATTCAGGTTGGTTTCAGCATCAAGCCAGTAGCCAAGCAGCTCTCCTTTGTCTCTCACTTTGGTGTGTGCCTGAAACAGTTTCATATTAGTGAGCGATTTGCAGAGACGCTCCCACTGTGCCGCTTTCAGCCATTGGTAAGGGATCTCCTCGGCAGCCCGCGCGTTGGTCACCGTGTCGTCGTCATGAAAGGCGTTAGCCTCGAACCATTCTGCAATTCTGATGTGCGCTTCGCGGCGCAAGGTGAGGGCTTCCTCACTCTGTCCTTCATCTCCAAGACAGTTGTTGCCCGCCATATAGCGGTCTGAAACAGCAATGCTGAGGTAGTCGTGAGAAAAGACGTAGCGTCCCCCGTTCTCTAACAGCGCTGGGCCGAGTGCATGGCGGATGGGGGACCACTTAAGAAGGGGAATCCCTGTGTAGGCGAGTAGCTCGTCTTCTCGAAGACCACTGCGAGCTGCCCAGAGTGCAGTCATGATCTGACGCACGATAGCGGCACCATGATCCGCTTCTATACGCGCAAGGACTCGTTCAAAGAGATCATCAACGGTCTTGCTTTCCTGATAATAGCTAATTTGCTCACTGAGTCGTTCGTGTTCGCCAAAAAGGCGTAATTCTTCGGCAAGAGTGAGCAGAAACAGCGGGTTGTTTACCAACGGATGAGTCATTACCTGTTCGATCAGCGGCCCAGGCAGAGTTTTGTTATACAGGGCCAGATAGGCCGTAAATACTTGTCGCGCGGTTCTGTCGTCAAGCGGTTTGACCTTGATTTGGAGCCATTCCGCTTTTTTAATGAGGCGCTCGCGGATCTCTCCCGGCAGTGTTGAAACTACTAAATGTATTCTGGGAGGGAGTCGTTTCGGGAACCAGAGGAGTTCACGCCGTTCTGTGAGTCCGTTGAGTGAGTCCAATGCAAATAAAAACCGCTTATTGTTATGCTCTGCCCAAGCGCTCGCGAGCCCGAGCCACTCGGGGAGCGCGTCAAGCAACGCATCTGGATCGGATTCAGCCTCGTCTTTGGTCCCCGTTTCCCGACGGATCCGCTCTATGAGGCGACGAATGAGCGCCACTGGGTCACCCGCGCTGGGGTTTGCCCCAATAAAGTGAGCGTGGACAATGAGGTCGTCCTGATTCGTCAGTCGATCAATCCAGTTTGCGAGTAAGGCACTTTTTCCGCTGCCTGACGCACCCTCGAGCATGACCCACTGCGCTTGATTATTAAGCACCTCGTCTAGCCTTTCGAGATACTGCGCGCCGCCAAAGTAGATACGCCGGCGAGGAGCTGCATAGGCTTCGTGCTGAAGGAAATCACGCATAAAGGCATCGGGAACATCTGTGGCTGGAAATTCCACATCGAGTGCAGCCCAAAGATCTTCTTGTATCTGGTTGGCGGCGGCTTGCGGGGTCTCATAATTCTCGATGACCGGGAAGCCACTATTGCGGATGCTGGCCTTGAGAGCGTCTTGCTTTGCCAGGTCTTCACCGGACATGGGTAAGTAGTCGCTATCCTGGTTGCGCGAATAGTCTGGACTGCGGAAATAAAACAGTGCCCGGCCAGCCATGCCGGGGTTGTTGAGCACGCCGTGCAGGATTTCGAGTTCGGTGACACTCTTTCCGCCCTGATGCTCCTTGAGCCACGGATGCTTTTCCAGGATCTCGGCAGGGTATGTTTCTGATGGCGGCACCCAGCCATACCGTTCACCCAGGAGTCCGACGAAAAAGGGTCGGGATCGATCGATCTCGGCTAAACAGATTGGCAATACTTCACCGCGTTCGGCTTCTTGCTCGGTAATACCCCACCGCAGGTCAACGTCGACGAGATCTACGAAGCGCTCAGCCAACCTCGCTCTCAACGTGGGGAATACTTGTTTTACAAGGAGATCGCGCTCTTTTGTAAAGTCACGAAAGGTTGAGGATAGAAAAACCCTGACGGCACGTTGAGCGAGAGACATTTCATTATTCCTATTACTGGCCCTGCGATATCGAAATCTACCCGAGGCTAAGAAAGGCGTCGGTGGCTATCTGATGGGCTACTAGTTTTTTCGAGTAATCAAAAAACCATCATCTTTAAGTATTTGAACCATATTTTGGACCGAATCCCGGTCCTTTTGTTTGTCTGGTTCAGATAAATCTGAATACGGCACCATGTTTGGATGAATTTTTCTCACATCGTCACGAGTGGCTCCAAAAAACCATCCGTTAAAATCCCGATCAGCCCACCATCGGCGGTGTTCCATCTTCGCCAAAAGTTCAATCTCACTTTCGTCAAGTTCAGTTTCTGAGTCGCTGTCAGTCCGTATTACTTCACATCCAATGGCTCTCATCTTGATGTCAAAATGGTCAGTTACCATCCGATTGGCGTCTCTTATATTTTCGGGTAATTGCTCCCAGGGTTTGCTGTTCGGGCCGATTTTATAATCAGGGTTTTCTCTTGCTCTCTGTAGATCCTGCTCAAAATACGAGTTGTGAAGTGCTCGGGCCTTCGAGTCATCAATATCGGCGCTCAAACCTTCGGACAGAACCGATCTCTTCGACTCATCGTCGACCGTGGTAAGCGAAAACTTGTGAAAAAGCCCACTGTGTCTCCCACGTTGGAAAAATTCCGACAGAACCAATCCTCCGGGAGGGTCAAGAGCAACAACATCAAATTGCCTGCCTTCATTACTCTCATGAGCATTGAACTGTGAATTAACCAGGAGACGGGAAATTCTCAAGTTAACAATCTCATTTTTCAGGCATATATAAGCGCCTGTGAAAGGTTCGTCTGCGCTCATCCAATCGTTTAAAGTTTGCTCGCCAACGTCGCCGACCTCTAACTCAATGAGCTCCCACTCGACCCATCTCTTCAAGGCGGGAAGCTCTGTCTCAAGCCTTTGCCATTTCTCGGCAACTTGTCTGTCGACGATGGTCAGTTTTGGCAGCAGTCCTGATCTATAATGACCCATTCGAGCCATTCGCTCTAAAACAGCTTGGCCTATCGACCCTAATCCAATCAGCAAAAGGTGCACCCTCTCAGCACTGGGTGCAACTCGTCTATCTGGAGGAAAGGAATTAAACAATCGACGAGCTAACAACTCAGAATTATTGAAAATGCGCACTCGAGGAAGCATCGATTCCTCAAAGTAATCGTCAACTTTGAAGCGCCTTTTTTCTGATAAGGTTGAAATCTTGCACTTGCATTGCAGTCCTTTGTTGTCGGTTTCCTCCGAGAGAGAAATTCGACAAACTGCTATATTTTCGTCGGTTTTTTCACATGTCGCAATCAGCGTCGACGCTCTCTGTATCGCCGCGGCCCTCACTAAATTTGATAGGTCTTTATTGAAAACAAGAACTTTCACGCCTTTGTTCCACAGCCTTTGCCGTTGGTCATCTCCAATGCTGTTAGTGACAAGTACCACGCTCTTACAATCAGGAGAGGATGATGCAAAATCAATTGCTAACTCAATATCTGACTGGTTGCTGCTCTTTTCGCTCGAAACACCATCCGACCAAAAGCAGACAATCACCGTATGCCCCCTCATCATTGCTCTTATCCACAAGTGGTCCCAGCGCAATCCGAAAGACGCAACATAAATTCGAACCGCCGCCCAAACTAGCAAGATTTTGAGCGTAAAGTTTAGGTACAGCTGGGGACCATAATTTGCCATGCCATCAGTGGCGGTTTGCATGATAGCCTGCAAATAATTACTCGCTTCTTGGCTTATTATGCGATCGACGCTACTTATAATGAATAAAGCAAAGGACAAAGTGATCAGGAAAGGTAATGCCCATCGCCCAATAAGGATCATTATTCTTTTCATACAAAAACCACCACTTTATTTAGAAGCGAACGCATTCAAAAACACAAATTCGTTTAACCCAGGCTGTCTGACTAAGGCGTAAAGATCGTCGTTTCCGGTTCATCAGACATCTCGTTTATGGTGGCAATAGTATCACCTACGTTGGTGTCCGGAATCATTGAACCACTACATAGGGATTACTTCTTGATGCTCAATTAGCGCAAACAAGCGTAAACATTCATTATTTTTCTTTTCATATTCTTTTGGTAGGTCGAATCTCCAGTCCATTTAGGTAACTCCTCCTGCGGGCGGCGATTTTCAGCCCATTAGTTCTCATGCTTTGCAGATTACGGGATTCTGTTTGAATGGTCAGGCATGATGGATAGAGCACTTCGAATATCCTCTTCTTTGACGCTCGGTAATTCAGTACTTTCGGATTCCAGACATCGCATTTCGGCACTGTAGTCGCGAATACCTGATTCTTTATGGTAAGGCGGTTTTCCAGCTCGCTCACTAGCGTTGTTGACGGCGGTACGCATAGTTGACGCTATGCCCTCGTTGATGATTGACGAGAGGGTTAGGTTTATTGGTCTATCCTCTATTTCAGACAGCTTCCGTAGCTCAAGTATGGCGGACTCATCAGTTCTCAGTTGCAAAAGAAGTCCGACGGCTTGTTGGTTCGGAATAGAGTAAATGTTATCCACCTTATTTTGATATCGTTCTAGAGCCCTTTCTGCCGCCCTAGACAGGCTTTCGTATCTCTTTTGATTGCCAGCGTCTTCGGCAGATTTCCTCTCCTGCTCAATAGTCTCGAGCCCATGAAGAAGAGCGAGCAACTCTTCCAATTCAGTTTCTCGAATCTTAACCAGATCCTTTGTGTCGCATCCTGTGAGCAGCCTGCCCACATCGGTAGGGCGATTTGAGTTTTCGTTCATGATCATACCTTTTGTCGTTGCCAAAATGCTTTGATCAGATATCCATGAGCTACTTGCCTAAAAGCTTATGGTTAAGCTACGACACATAATGCCGCCGAAAACTCAACACATTACTTTTTTGAGGCGACAAAGCACGTCGCGTTCTCAAAAATAATTTAGGTTCGCGAAAAACTAGCCTTGATGTGCGGGCTCATCATTTCAAGAGTTGAGATCTTCCCGGACGACTTCGATCAGTAGCGCTACTGCCAGGCTTTTTCGGAGTCGCTGCCAAAATTGTATAGTCTTGTCTCTCGCACTGCGGCCCTCGGTTTCGTGTGCCAGTCTTATAATTGGCTTCGCTCGAAATCATCTGTCGATGAATATTGAACATTACTAAGCCAGTACGTTTTATCCCATGGGGGTAGTTCTGCGGAGCTTCAATATTGAACGGGAGGAGACCATCGAGCTGAAAAGAGCATGGCGGACCCGCCACGCTCTCCATCTACTAGCACTTATTTTCGGGACCTGCGAAGTTTGACGTCTGACAGGTGCAGCAAAGGGTCAGTTCCCAACAGCGCCATTTTCTCGGAGCAATGTCTCAACGTCATCCATGCAAGCAGCCTCTGCGTGGGATAGAAGTGACGTTCCTTCTTCATCGGTTTGGTTTACATTGAGCTTCTCTTCTTCCAGCCCCTTTCTAATAAGTGCAAGGGCTTTTTCTTCATCATCATCAAAGTTAATTGCTTCTAGGAGTTCACTGTATAGCCCTTCATCAGACCATTTCATGAGGCACCTCTCTTATTCAAGTTTGCTAAATTTTCGATTTCACGTCAGTAATACGCCAGCGTTAATCACTCTGGTCTTTAGAGTAGACTTGGATTCATGGTTTACAAGCACCGGGGTAAGTCCAGTTTGTCGCTGACTGTCCGGACCAGCTCTGGGAATCGAACTTTACCTACGTATCTATCTGAAAAGCTGGTTGTATGTGGCCCTCGTTGTCAATGCTTTTGCCCGCCGTATCGTGGGTTGGTTTGTCAGTTGCACGATGACCACGGACTTCGTGCTTGAGGCGCTAGAACGAGCACTTTACGCCCTTCAGCCCGATAAATCGGAGGACTTGATTCACCACTCTGACAGGGGGGCGCAATTCACCAGTGGAGACTACCAACGCTATCTCGGTAGCAACCGTCTGGTGACCAGCATGAGCTCAGTGGGTCACTGCGGCTATAACGCCGCCTGCGAGGGCTTCTTCGGAATGCTCAGACGGGAGCGAATTCACCACCGGCGCTACCGCTCTCAGAACGAAGCGCGAGCTGAGGTATTTGACTACATTGAGCGGTTCCATAATCCCAGGATGCGACGTAGAGTTGCCGCTCAGGACAGAAAGTTGTCGGCCGCTTTAAAACCGTCCGTGGAAATTGGGTAGAACCCTGATGCCACGATGGAGACTTTCGAGCCGGGGACGGAACACCCGGATTTCAAGGCAGTGCGGGGTTTTCTTTTTGGCGCGAATGGCATGGCATCGGATAGTGTCCAGGGGCCCGGCCTTCACGAAACCTGTCGTCGATTGACCGATTGGCATCAGGAAAAAGTGTGAAGCAGGCGCTCCTTGCTCGCTACTTTTTATAGAACCTCCTTTGATCAAATTTGAAAAAGTTAGCCCGAATACGCAGCATCAAAGATTCGTTAATGATGGGTTCGACCAATGGCCTTTGCTGATAATGAAACCAACCCCTAAAATCGATGCGGTCCTGGTTAAATCTACGTTGGGGTATGATTCGGAAATCCGTAAAATACTGTTCAGGGTTAGTTGACCACTACACTTCTGGTAGTGCGGGGATGCAACGAGCCACAGCAAACGGAGGTGGCAAGTTGCTACAATGAAACTAAACCTTGCAGGAGATTCACCATGCCCAACAAACCCCCTTCAGAAAAAGAGCTGTTGGACGGTCTTGATGCAAAGGGAGCACATGCAGATGAACTCGCAAAACCGCTCCCTCAGGAGCTGACACCGCTGGAACGCCTGAAAGGTTCGGTGAAACGGTACGATCGGCCGACTGATTCCGTGTGGGACGAATATTTCGATTCTCACGAAAGCGTAACCGATAATTTTATGCAAGACAGAGATCAGCCGCCTCAAAGTCGCGATTAATGACCAGCCCCTACATCACTGGTCAGACTGCGCTCTGCACTATGCAACCAGGGCGCCCAAAACCGTTCTGGCATAGCATGGGATCACCCGCTGTCTGGAAAATCGCTGGCCAGAATTTCCCGGATACCTCATTTTTTTTCGACGAGCGGGAGATCGTAGATATTGCGGAGTATCTGGCTCTTCTCGGAATACAGGCCAAGGTCACCAAGTCCGCCAGTTATGAACGTGCCACCTTTGATCTGCTATACCACCACATAGAGCAACGAGGACAGGTGGTTCCGAATGTTCAGCCATCTGACATTAATGACGTGGTGGATTTCGATCGAGTACGCAAGTGGATCGAGACATTAGAGACGGCTGGAAAGCTGGCATCCGGGCAAGCTATGCGGGCCTGGCTGACAGCGGGCGGGACCTGGGTAGACGTGGAGATGTGAACACTCCATCGGCAAGACAATGACGGTTGTTTTATAACAGAACCTGACAGTGTGCTATCGGTCGCCTAAACAAGCTAAGGTCCAGGATTGGTTCAAAACAGCCCTCTAGTTCACCTGGATAGTTTCAGCGCCGTTGCGGACGCCATTGTGTAAATGACTTTCGCTGCTCGGGTGTCGATTTTTCCAGAGCTTTGGCGCTGCGGCGGCAGGCATCCGCCATTGAGGAAATCATGTTTTTTGGCCAGTCAGCATCTTGTTCCAAACCAACGGCAGGCGCCGTCTCCCATTCGCGCAACTCTTCTGGAATGGGGCGTCCAGGTCGCACTGGGCAACCAGATCTTTGAGACTGTAGTCTTTTGGCTTTGTCATCAGTTTGGCCCTGTTCGTTGACAGCTCTTTCGATTAATCCGGACGCTTAGCCTTAGACCGTCTTGAAAATTCTTCCATATTGTCGGGGAAGGTATCGGCGAGAAGATCCGCTCCGCGTTGTCCGATTTGTCGAAGAGCGTCAGTGGACATCCGGAACCTACCGGATACACTTCGTTCGCCTTCAGCTTGTTCAACCAAGTTTCTCAGGTGTCCTCGCCGCCCAAGAAGTGCGGCCGCTGGCGAGGTGCGGCTTCCGCTTCCTGTAAAATTGTCGGGTGTCTGATATTCGCCGTCCCATTCTGCGGCTTTGCGAAACCAAAACACGTCGACGGATTTCAGTTCCACAATGTCATCAAAACCGGTTTCGTAGCCTTCCACACGAACCGGAGTTTCCGGCGGCAGTTTCTGCAACTGCTTGATCAATTCGTCAGCGGTCATCTTTTAGCCTCCCGGGCTTCAGATATCCAGCACAACTGGTGGATTAGTGGGCGCGTATCGGACAGTGCAGGTGCTGGCGTTAATCAGCCGCGTTTCGCCTCGCAGATACCCACCATATCCCTCGTGAATGTGGCCAAAAATGTGCGCCTTTAAGTTTAGCTGGTCGATTCGATGCAATAGATCGATGCACCCTACGTTCTGACAGCGGAATCCCATTCTCGCTTCGTCACCGATTCCGCGGGGTGGCCCATGAGTGATTAATACATCGGTATCCCCGGGAATTTCTTGCCACTTTTCCCGCAGTGGCTGGCCCCGACCCAGCATGAACCACCAGTTCATGAATGGCGGCGTCCAGGGTGACCCCCAGAAACGCTTCCCCTCAATCTCAACACCGTTATCCTCCAGGTATATCGCGTTGGTCAGAGTTTCCCGAGCCAGTTCCGGGGTTTCCTGAAACGCCGCATCATGGTTGCCAGCAATCACGATCTTGTGCCGGTGAGGCAGGGTGCCCAACCAGTCGTTCAGATCCTCCACGTTGTCCAGGGTACCTGTCCCCAGACAATCGCCGGCGTGGATCAGAATATCCCCAACTGGAATCTCCGGGATCCGACGGTGCAGGCTGTGGGTGTCTGAAATGCAAACCAATCGCATGAGCCTCTCACAGGCAACACAAAGATGTTCTTTTTATAACGGAATATGATTTGTGAATATAGTGATGTTTGACCTACAACGTCGTTTAAATTGAACGAATTATTTTCTGTGAAGCGACACCGGTTGTCGGTCCGGTTCTCTATTCTGGTCTCAACGTTCAGCTAACACGGATAAAAGTATGTCTTTCTCTCAAATGTCGATTGGTGTGACAGGACTTGTCATGTTTTGGGCTGTCATCAGTGGCGAGTACTGGGTGATTCCGTTCGCTATTATCGGCGTGGAAATACTGACCGGGTTCGCCGGTTCAATCATGAGCTATTTCGTTAATTAACTGGAAGTGACTCAGGAGGGTTAATACATGCGCCATCGTCAGAATTTCCGCAAGCACAATGGACCTTGCAAGCCGGCCAGAACGTTCATTAATCCTGATGCATCAACGTCAGGTTATACCCGCCAGGCGGATCAGGCGGCCGATGCGGTTCTTAAAGGCACGCTTTGGCTTGGGTATGGTTTCGCGCTTGTAACCTGGTTTGTCGCGGTGAACACCGTCATTGTGTTTACGCAGATGCTGAAATGTAAGTAGCCATAAATGGCTCAAGCGTGTTTTGAACCTTCCTGGCCCAGACAGATCCGGCTGTAGGTTTTGTAGTTTTCAAAATGCTCCGCAGAGGATAGAAAAGCGTTTGGTTGTGCCAGCACTGTGTACCTTGAGTGGAAGTGTTTTTT
>Ga0136590_1000738_pt1 | contig 14856 bp, 10 predicted proteins | sample AntRauMFilla3765_FD_104934 | JGI IMG/M metagenome (GOLD analysis project Ga0136590, IMG submission 104934) | Saline lake microbial communities from Rauer Islands, Antarctica - Metagenome Filla 3 #765 | ecosystem: Environmental > Aquatic > Non-marine Saline and Alkaline > Saline | place... | reverse complement strand
GCTTGAGTCGGAAGGCGGCCAGACCGCCGTCGGCATCGAGAAAAGCTATGAGCACGCCGCCAGTCAGCCGCTGGACATGAAGGGTCAAAAAACCCGTCTGGACCCCGGCGCGGTGGTGATTGCTGCGATAACGTCCTGCACTAACACTTCCAACCCCAGTGTGATGATGGCCGCAGGCCTGATTGCCCAGAAAGCGGTGGAGAAGGGGCTCAGTACCAAACCCTGGGTGAAGACCTCGTTGGCACCGGGTTCCAAAGTCGTGACGGATTATCTGAGAGTTGGCGGCTTCCAGGACGCGCTGAACGAACTCGGCTTTAACCTGGTGGGCTATGGTTGCACCACCTGTATCGGTAACTCAGGCCCGCTGCCGGACGAGGTAGAGAAAGCCATCAATGACGGCAACCTGACGGTGGCCTCTGTGCTGTCGGGTAACCGGAACTTCGAGGGCCGGGTACATCCCAACGTGAAAACCAACTGGCTGGCGTCGCCGCCCCTGGTGGTTGCCTTTGCACTGGCCGGCAACGTGCGGCTGGACCTGTCCAAAGACCCGCTGGGCACCGATAACGACGGCAACCCCGTTTACCTGAAAGACCTCTGGCCCAGCCAGCAGGAAATTGCCGAGGCGGTGGAAAAAGTCAAAACCGACATGTTCCACAAGGAATACGCCGAGGTATTCGACGGTGACGCCACCTGGCAGGCCATCAAGGTACCGGAAAGCAAGGTGTATGAGTGGTCCGACAAGTCCACCTATATCCAGCATCCGCCTTTCTTCCAGGGCTTGAAAGAAGAGCCGGACGCCATTGAAGACATCAAGGATGCCAACATCCTGGCGATGCTGGGGGACTCGGTGACCACCGACCACATTTCCCCGGCCGGCTCGTTCAAGGCGGATTCGCCGGCGGGTAAATACCTGCAGGAGCACGGGGTTGAACCGAAAGACTTCAACTCCTATGGCTCACGCCGTGGTAACCACGAAGTGATGATGCGCGGCACGTTCGCCAACGTGCGCATCAAGAACGAAATGCTGGACGGCGTCGAAGGTGGATTCACCAAATTCGTGCCCACCGGCGAACAGATGGCCATCTACGACGCGGCCATGGAGTATCAGAAAAAGGATACGCCGCTGGTGGTGGTCGCTGGTAAGGAATACGGCACCGGTTCCAGTCGCGACTGGGCTGCCAAGGGCACGCGCCTGCTGGGCGTTCGAGCCGTCGTGGCCGAGAGTTACGAGCGTATTCACCGCTCCAACCTGATCGGTATGGGCGTAATGCCGCTTCAGTTCCCGGAAGGCACGGACCGCAAGAGTTTGAAGCTGACCGGCGAGGAAACCATCAGCATTGATGGCCTGTCTGGCGAGATCAAGCCGGGTCAGACCCTGACCATGACGGTGAAATACAAAGACGGTTCTACTGAGTCCTGTGATCTTAAATCACGGATTGATACGGCGAACGAAGCGGTCTACTTCAAGCACGGCGGCATCCTGCACTATGTGGTGCGTGAAATGCTGAAGTCTGCCTGATATCGTTCAAGGCTGAAACGACCCGGCGAGTTGAGGCTTGCCGGGTTTTTTATTGGATCACCGGTAATTCCAGCCAGAAAGTCGAGCCCTGGCCGTGGGTTGATTCATAGTCCACCGAGCCGTCCATCTGGTTCATCAGTTCACGGGTAATGGCCAGGCCGAGGCCGGTGCCGCCTTTTTTCCGGCGACTGGAGCTGTCCGCCTGGGAGAATTTCTCGAAAATGCTCTGTCGGAAATCCGGCGGTACGCCCTCGCCCTGGTCATGAACACAAATCCGGACAGTTCCATTTTTCAGTTGCGAGTCGATTATGACGCTCGACCCGCCAGGTGAAAATTTGATGGCGTTGGATAGCAGGTTGTTCAATGCCTGATTCAGACGCTGTCGATCAACCCTCACCTGAACATCGTGGAGTGCTGTCAGATCAAGTCCCACGCCGCGTGCTCCGGCGAACTCGTTGATGTTCTCAACGCTTTCCCTTACAAGCTCAGGCAGGGCATGGGTCTCTGTCTGGAATACCATCTTGCCTGCGACCAGCTTGTCGATGTCCAGCAGATCGTTGATCAGGGGAGTCAGTTGCAGGCTATTGCGATGGGCGATGCTGACCATCCGCTTCGCACTGTCCGGTAGTTTACCGGCGGCGTCGTTTTCCAGCAGCGCAAGCGAGCCACTGATCGACGTGAGTGGTGTACGCAGCTCGTGGCTCACCGTCGAGATAAATTCGTTTTTCATGCGCTCGACTTTTTTCTGTTCCGTAATGTCTTCTGTGATCAGCCAGATAACCGGGTCGCTGTCCGTGTTCTGAAGCTCCAGGCCACGTAATCGAACCGGCGCGACCGACGGGGCCTCTGCGGGATAGTAGACCTGTATATCGTCGATACGGCGGGTGTTGTGCAGTGTTCCCCGAAGCTGCATTGGTTCCGGAAGCGGCGACCCGTCGGCGTTAAAACCATGTTCAAAGAAATCGATCGATGAGACTTTTCCGCCAAATCGGGTGTGAAAGATAGGGTTGGCGCGGATCAGACGGCCATCTTGGGCGCTGAACAGGGCCACGCCGATAGGGGCAAACTCGAACAATCCCCAGAAGCGGATTTGCATGTCCCGGTCTCTAAGCAACAGGCGTGTCAGCCAGAATACTGCAATAACGATTGTGGCTGAGATCAATAGCGAGACGGATCGAAATATCAGCGGATGTTCTGGTGCTGAAGGCCAACCTGATGCAGGCTCTGCAAACACTGTCCAGGTTGTTCCGGGCATACGCAGGGTGCTGACGACCGGGTCCGTCCAGTCGTTATCGTCCGTGCCGTAAAAAATAGCGTCGGTGTCCGAGGCATCGGCCGAAGCTGACAGCGTGAAATTCAGTTTGCGGCTGGTCGCTGCAATATCCGCTGTTTCATAAAGTTTATTCAGGTCCAGAATGACTGATATCACGCCCCAGAATCGGTCAGAATTCTCCGTAAAAATGGGAATTCGGCTGGCCAGGCCTTGCCCGCCCTGCACCAGATCGATCGGGCCGGTAAACACGGCCCGGCGGTTTTCTTTGAGCGCCTTAACTTTTTCAGGTGGAAGACTTTGCTGAGTCAGGTCGAGACCAAGGGCGCTTTCATTGTCTTGCAGCGGATACACATGGCGTATTACCAGGTCGGGTGCCAAACCGATATTTTTCAGGGCAGGCGCTAGCCTGAATATCACCGGAGCTAGTTCATTGAATCGTTCATTGTCGATGTCCGGTTCGATGGCCACGTTCGCGGCGAGCCCCCAAACGGTTTGGATATTCTGGAGTATCTCCGCCTGCAAATTCAGGCGCAATTGGTCCGCCATGGCCTGCCAGGACTGCTTAACATCGGCTCGGTGCTGCCCCGTACCGGCAATGTCCAGGCTGACGGCAGCGGTGATCACAAGGCCCAGAATGCCGAGTCTGGCAGTCCAGATTAGCAGGTAAAACTTGCCAAACCTTTGTTGCCTGTTCATAGGTGGCCTTGTTGGCTCGCCTTCATTGGCAGCTCCAGCCAGAAGGTCGCCCCCTGACCTTCTTCTGACTCAAAATCAGTGCTGCCGCCCATCTGGGTCACTATCTCTTTGGTAATTGCCAACCCCAGGCCGGTCCCACCCTGGCTGCGGGTAGATGACCCGTCAGCCTGCGCGAACTTCTGGAAAATGTGAGCCCGAAAGCTTTCGGGTACACCGGGGCCATGGTCACTAACGCTGATCCGCAGGCGATCGCCCTTGGATTGCAAACCAACCGTCACCGTCCCACTGTCGGGCGAGAATTTGACTGCATTGGACAAAAGGTTGGCGAGCGCCTGATGCAGCCTTGCCGGGTCCACGTTAACCACCGCATCGGCGTGGCTTTCCGCAATCAGAACCGAGACGCTTCGCTGCACCGCATAGGTCCTGAGCTGCTCGACGACTTCCCTGATCAGAGGCAGCACCGGCGCTGGGGAAATGTTCATTGTCATGGTGCCGGAAACCAGTTTTTCCATGTCCAGCAAGTCGTCCACAAGTCGCCTGAGATTCTCGCTGTTTTTCTGGGCAATCGAGATCATCTTTGACATTTCATCCGGCACTTTGCCCAGCGCGCCGCCAGTAATGAGGCCGAGTGAGCCTGATAGTGAAGTCAGGGGCGTGCGCAGTTCGTGGCTGACGGTGGAGATAAATTCGTTCTTCATTCTGTCCACTTTTTTGCGCTCGGTAATGTCTTCCACAAGGGTCCAGACCAGCGGCTGCTCGTTTGCATCGTTAATGCGCATGCCCTGAATGATTGCCGGGTAGGTACTACCATTTGCCCGCCGGACATTCACTTCGTATGGACCATAGCGGCCCTTTGCAGCCAGTTCGCCGAGGATATTTTTCTGTAAAGTCGTCATCCCCTCTGGCACAAGGCTCTGGAACCCGCCCTCGATCAACGCCTGTCTGCTAAAGCCGGTCGGCGCCAGCAAAGCTTCGTTTACATCCAGAAAGTTGCCGGTCCGATAGTCGCTCAGCGCTATGCCGATTGGTGAGAGCTCATACAGTCGCCGCAGCTGCATCTCGCTTTCATGCAGAGCAATTTCCGTGCGTTTGGTGTCGTCTATATCGGCAATGTAGCCATGCCAGATCACACTCTCGTCCGGCAGTTTTTCGGGCGAGGCCTTGCCCTCCACCCAGCGCCAGTCGGAGTCAGGGTCGGAGTTCTTGACGCGGTATTGTTGCTCCCAGATCGTCAAAGTTTCAGCGGAGCGGTTGATGCCATCGGCCACGGCCTGAAGATCGTCCGGATGAATTCGGCTGAAGGCTACGGTGGCATCGTGCAAAACCTCATGACTGTCCACGCCATAAATGTCGCGTATGTGAGGGCTCGAGAACGGAAAGGCAGAGCGGCCATCAGGCCACATCTGAAACTGGTAAAGCATGCCGGGCGTCTGATCTACCAGCTTGGTAAGCATCTCGATGCTGTGTTCGCGTTCCAGCAGCCCGCTGATCCACCGGGCGAGCAACGTTACAAAGGTAATTTCGGTTTCGGAGAATTCGTGGTCGCGAGGCTCTGGAGAGGAAAAATTCAGTGTGCCGTACAATCGGTTCTGAATGTAAATCGGAGCTGCAACGTAGCTTTCCAGCCCAAATGCCTGGTAGCAGCTGTGATGTCTAAACGCCGATTTCGCCATGTGTCCAATGGCAACGTTTTCCCGGTTTCCGCTACCTTCAAGAAGTAACGAGCAAAAGGTATCCTCGACCGCAAAACTACTCTCCGTGCTTAAACCGGCCTCTTTGGGTGCCACAAACCAGCGAACCGAGTAAACGCGGCTGTTGATCTCGCTGACAATGCCAATCGGCAGATTGAGGTAGTCGGTGGCCAGCTCAAGGGCCTTTTGAATGCGGGCATTCTTGTCAGTTTCCGGCTCGATGGCCAGCTCATTGAGAATGCTGAGCGCGGTGTTCTGTTGCTGAATGCGCTCGAGATTCTGCATTTCCGCGTTGACGTCGGCGTGGGTGCCGAACATCATCAACGGCTCCCCGGCATCCGTCCATTCCAGCACCTGGCCGCGGTCATGTACCCAGACCCAATGGCCCTCTTTGTGTTTCATCCGGCAGCGGAAATCATATTCGGGCTTTTTGCCCTCGAAGTGTTCATTCAGCAGACGTTCGGACTCTGGCAGGTCGTCCGGATGTGCGAGGCCAAGCCACGTCTGAATATTGACCGGTGCCAGCTCAGCCAACTGATAGCCGCAGATGTTGGCCCAACGCTCGTTGAATACGGTTTCACCGGTCTGCACATTCCACTCCCAGGTGCCGACCCTCGTTCCCTCAATGATTGCGCGGGTCCGGCGCTCGCTCTTGCGAAGCGCCCTGACATAGTCCGACGCCGCCTGGGATTTGATTTCCTGTTCGACGCAATCTGCCAGGTCACGTAGCAGGGCTTTGCTCTGGTCATCGAAGCTTCTGGGTTCGCGATCAATAATGCAAAGGGTGCCTAGCCTGAAATTGTCTTTATCATGCAAGGGTGCACCGGCGTAAAATCGGACGCGGGGCTCGCCGGTTACCAGAGGGTTGTCCTGGAAGCGCGGATCACTGAGGGTATCCTCAACGACAAAAACGTCCGGGGCGTGAATGGCATGGCCGCAGAATGAAATGTTCCTGGGCGTTTCCGATACCGGCAAACCTTCAATAGACTTGAACCATTGACGATCTCTGTCGACCAGGGAGACCAGTGCAATAGGGGTATTGAACGCGGCCCGGGCCATTCGCGTGAAACGGTCGAAGCGTTCTTCACTTGGCGTGTCTAACAGACCTGTCTGATCCAGAGCTGCCTGACGACCGGGCTCTTCGGGGGGCATTGACGGTGCTGTCATAGCTCGGTCTCCCCCGGTGCTGAGATCGGGAGCTCCACCCAGAAGTGGGCTCCACGGTCGTTATAGGCTCCGATCCGCCCCCCCAGCAACGATACAAGCTCCCGGCAGATTGCCAGGCCCAGCCCGGTGCCTTTGCTTGACCTTGCAGTACCTGCTTCGGCCTGAGCAAAGCGGGTGAATAGCCTGGCCCTGAACTCTTCGGGAACACCCGGGCCCTCATCACTGACGGTCAGCCTGATCGTGTCTGCGCCAGGCCTTTCTGCCCGAACAAGAACTTTGCCCTGCTCTGGTGAGAACTTGATGGCGTTGCTGATCAGGTTGTCCAGGACCTGCCTGAGCCTGTGGGCGTCTGTGTAAAGCGTCAGGTCCGGCTCACATTCCATGACCAGCCTGACACCGGCTTCTCGAGCCAGTGAGTGGCTGCTTTGGATTGCCTGCTCAATAATGGGCTCCAGCGGTTGGGATTCCCTCAAAACGGACAGCTCGCCGGCCTGAAGCTTATTGAAATCGAGAAGATCCGATATCAGCAGTTGAAGTCGCTCGCCGTTGCGTAAGGCCAGTTGGCTCATTTCAGCCGCCTTATCGGGCAGAGTGCCCACAGTTCCGGAGGCAATCAGTCGAAGAGCACCGTTCATGGATGTCAGCGGCGTTCGCAGTTCATGGCTGACGTTGGATATGAAATCCTCTCGCATCTGGTTGATCCCATCACGCTCGGACTGCAACTGATTGAATGCCCTCGCCAGATTCTGAACCTCCGGTGGCCCGGTCTCGGTCAGTCGCGCGGACGCTTCTTCTGCGACGGACATTTGGCGTATTTTTTGAGTTATCCGGTCCAGGGGTCGCATAGCTGATCGAGTTATCAGGTAACCCAACGGCACGATAATCATCAAGATCATCAGGCTGATCAGGAAAAATTCGTTGAATGAGCGCGTCGCAGGGGCGTTGGCCATTGCCTGGGGCACGGCCCGGATAAACAGCCAGCCTAGCCGTTCCAGGTGGCTGGTGGCGAAGATCATGCGCTCGCCGTTGTTTTTGACGACTTCGCCAAGCCCAAGTCCGGATAGGGCGGCGTCAATCAATGGATTTTCTCCTGGAGGGGGAAGGGGGTGGATACCCTCGTCGGTTTTTTCCGACTCGACAAACAGGAAATTCTGAGTATCAACGACCATAAAGTCGGCTTTTTGTCGACGACTGATTCGACGCGCTTCCTCAGGAATCAAGCTCGATCGGGTCAAATCAATACTGCCGGCCAGAAATCCGAGAAGATCACCGTCATCGCTCTCAATCGGCGTTACGAAGGAAAGCAAAGGTACACCGGTTGTTCGCCCGATGATTGGTTTGCTGATAGCCGACTTACGGGTTTGAAGCGCTCTGGCGAAGTGATCGCGGTCGGCGTAATTGGTGCCAATGCGCTTTGGCGTATACCTGTCCTCAGCGATGGCCGTGACGTCTTCATCAAGTATAAGCAATCCATTCGAAAACATGTCCTTAAGGGCAGAACTGCGGCCCAGCAGGGCCTCAAGCTGAGTCAGAGGCAGCAGCTCTTCGCCGTCGGTCATCGTGGTGCTGAAGGCTTCCAGCAGCGTAAGGCGGGTTTGCAGACCCTGACTGACCTGAGTGGAGACTCTCTGTGTCTCCTGTCGCTGTTGCTCGATCAGAATCTCTTGGAAGTCCTCGCTCAATGCACGATAGGCAGTGACTGTGACGGCAAGCACGGCCGCGAGACTGGAACAGACAACGATGATGGCGAGGCGACCGCCCAGGGATAAGCGCAACAAATCGGATTTTCCTTCTGGTACTTGGGGGCAATTCTTGCTTTCATTGCAGGATAGTCCAAGGTATTTGCAAAGTTTGTAAAATTAGGTGTCTTAAACACGATGTCCGAGTCAAACGCCAACGATGTCAGTGCAAAGCTCAAGCTTCTGAGAGAGCGGTTTGCGAACAAAGCCTCTGATGAGTTCGATGCCCTTGAAAATATCGCCGACTCCATCGGCGCTGGCGAAGCCGATTTTCCCCAGTTGGAGCAGGCTTACCGCACTCTTCACAGGCTGGCGGGGTCGGCCGGTACTTTCGGGTTCCCCCGCCTGGGTGATCAGGCAAAAAAGCTTGAGCTGCAGGTCAAACCCTTTGTTGATGATGGCACCGATATCTCCCGCGCAGTATCCAGCCTTGGTGGCGATTTTCGACAACACCTGACTGACTTGAGAGCATTGCTGGATATCGGTGGTGCCGAGGCAACGGGAAAGGCAACGGTCTCGGTGGAGAGCGAGCGCAAGGGCGATGAGCCCGTGGTGCTGGTCATCGAACCCGATGAGCAGCAAGGCGAATTGCTAGCCAAAAGCCTGTCACTCTATGGCTACGAGTCAAGATTGCTCCGTGAAATCGGGCAGTGGCTCGACCGTCCAGACATTCAGCCGTCGATTATTGTTGTTCGCGACGAAGAGTTCCTGGCAGGCAGCGACAAACTGGCGCACACCTTCCCTGACCTGCCCGTTATCTGCCTCAGCGCCACCGATTCTTATGCACAGCGCTACGCTTTGGCCAGCGCAGGTGCCGAAGCTTTTTATAGCGAGCCACTTAACCTCCCTTTAATTGCTGACCATCTGGAGCGTTTGCTGACAGATCATGCGGATGCCGCTACTGGCCGGGTGTTGATCGTGGACGACGATCCGGAACTGCGGGAACACTACCTTCTGGTACTGGCCAGCGGTGGTATGGAGGTATGCACCGTGGCAGGCGACCCGTCCCGGTTAATGCCGCTCCTTTACGAGTTCCGCCCAGACATCGTTCTTATGGATGTTCAGATGGGCGACGTGTCGGGGCCAGCGCTGGCCCGCATGATCCGGTTCGAGCCGGAATGGCTGAGCCTGCCAGTTGTCTACCTGTCTGCAGAGGGGGACCGGGAGGTGCAATTGGAAGCCCTGGCCAAAGGCGGCGATGATTTTCTGACCAAGCCGGTGTCCGACTCGTTCCTGCTGCGCACCGCGCGCCGTCGCTGCTACCGGGCCAGACAGCTGGATAAACTGGTGTCCCGGGACAGCCTGACCGGGTTGCTGAAACATGCCCTGGCGAAAGCGGAGGTCGAAAAGGAGCATGCGCGTTGCCAACGAATGAAACACGTGTCGGCGGTTGCCATGCTGGACCTCGACCATTTTAAAAACGTCAACGACACCCAGGGGCACAGAGCCGGTGACCTGGTTATCAAAGGTCTGGCCAACCTGTTGCGACATCGTTTGCGCAAGACCGATATTATCGGGCGTTACGGTGGTGAAGAGTTTCTGGTGGCTTTGCCGGACTGCGACATGGATCAGGCGGTATCTGTGCTGGAGGCCGTGTGCCAGGATTTTTCACGTATTGTCTTCGAGGGAAGTTCCGGGAAATTCTCTGTCACCTTGAGTGTCGGCCTGTCGTCCCTGGCTGATTACGGAGACGCCGACAGTGCCGTTGAAGCAGCAGATCAGGCACTCTACAACCGCAAACGAGCGGGAAGAAACGGCGTCACTGTAGCACCTCTATGAAAGTTCTGATTCTTGAGGATGATGAGCTGGTCGCGGAGTTGCTGGAAACCGTTGTTTCAGGCCTGTATCCAGGTGCCGCGGTTCAGCGGGCAGGACAGCTTTCAGAGGCCATGGAGCTTTGGGAAAAGGGTCCAGCCGACCTGATAATAGCGGACTGGAACCTGCCGGATGGCTCAGGGCTCAGTCTGATAAGAGCTGTACGAAGGGTCAACCAGTCCACGCCTGTCGTGATGATCTCCGGGCGAGCCGACCGGGACTCTATACTGGCAGCTGCCAATCTGGGCATTAACGGTTACATCAGCAAACCGTTCACCGTGGAATTGGTTCACGAACGTTTGAGCAAGCTGATTGAGCCATCGGCAGCGACAGAGTTTGGCCGACCTTCCCTGCATGCCCGCCTTGCGTCAGCCTCCGAGTCGGGCGTCCAGTTGCCGGGCGCTATTGACGCTGCCGCTGTGTTGGAGCTGTTCCAGCGCCAGGACGACCTGGCTCCCGCGCAGCTTGCTGAGCGCTGGAAACAGGAAACCGCTGTGAGTGCCAAGCTTTTGGATGTTGCTAACCGGTTCTCACTGAAGCGATCCGGTCAGCCAGTGCAGAGCGTAAAAGATGCAATAACGTCGATCGGTGTGCCTATGGCGTTAAACCAGGCGCTTGCGCTGTCCATGGACATTGCAGGCCAGTTGCAAGACAAACGGCTGAACGAGCTGAGTCGGGGTTACCAGGATCAAGCCGAGCAGGTAGCGATTCAGGCTCAGCATTTGGCTACGGCACTTGGCGAAAGGGGTGAGCTGCATTTCACCGCAGGACTCTTGAGCAGGGTAGGGGAATTGGTCACGCTCAGAGTCGTCCAGCAACACATTGAGGCGGGCGAGGCAGTGGCTGATGAACAGATTCATCAGGCTCTGAGTGAATGGTCCCAATCGCTGGGTAACCGGGTAAAGATTCAGTGGCGTCTGTCCCTGGCGCTTCGTGAATTGGTTGGTGCTGTTCACATTTTGCAGAGTGCCACGGTTTCCCGGAATAGCCTCATTATGAGAGCGGCGGCGCTGAAGGCCGCAGGCCAGGAAGGTAGTGAGCAGTGCCGTCGTTTGTTGCGTCGGCTTGGTGTTAATGAACCGCAAGGAGACGATGGACATGGCAAAGTCTGAGCCGCTTGACAGAATCATGCTGGTTGAGGATGAGGAAGATATTCGGGCAGTGGCTGAAGTGGCGCTGGAAACCGTTGGTGGATTCACTCTTATGGCCTGTGCCAGCGGTAATGAAGCGCTGGCGGCGATCGATGACTTTGCGCCCCAACTGGTGATTCTGGACGTTATGATGCCTGGCATGGATGGCCCGGAAACCTTACGAGCCATTCGTAAATTGCCAAAGTACGCCGAGACGCCGACGGTATTCATGACAGCCAAAGTTCAGTCGGAGGAGGTGGCCGGTTATCTTTCTCAGGGTGCTGTAAGCGTCATTCCCAAGCCCTTTGATCCCATGACGCTGGCAGAACAGGTGCAGGAAATCTGGCGATCGTCCTGAAGCATCGGTTAAGCTAGTGCCCGTTTTACAAACCTGTTTTAAGGGCTACTCCATGCCGTCTGATCAATCACGAGACGAACTGCTCTCCAAACTGAACCTGGAAACCTCGCAAATAAAATGGCGTGACCTGCAGACCTACTATGCCCGCGGGCATGTGGTGCGGGTGTCTCCTAATCTGGATCTGCTGGCCGTTGCGGCTGAGCTGGCTGCGGATAACAAGGCTACGTTCGAGCATTGGATGTCCATCGACCAGGTGGGTCAGGTCACGCCTGATCAGGCTCGCCACTGGTACGATGAAGACTCCGAACTCTGGGCCGTGGTGGTTGCGCCCTGGGTGCTGGTGCAGGACCGAAACGATCATGTTCTGCACTGAATCTGCCATCGCCAGCCTATGCTGACCGGCGCACTGCTGATACTGGCCCCGCTGTTTCTCGGTTTTTCCCTCAGGCTGGAACATCGTCGTTTAATGACGGTGATTCACCACCTGGTGGAATCTCTGGTGTATTTCATTCTTGCCCTGCTCGGGCTGGGCCTGGGCCAGATGAGCGGTTTGGCCGAGCAACTGGGTGGCATGGCCGCTCAGGTATCAGCGTTGGTGCTGGTGTTGCTGCTGGCAAATCTTGCCGGGCTCTGGTTGCTGCACCAGGTTCAGCCCATGGTGCCGGAAAGCACAGATTCCCCCGCTGTATCTCCGGGCTACAGCCGCCTGTTCCTGGCAGGATTGAAGCCGCTTCTGGCCGTTCTTGCTGGCGTGGTGGCAGGGTACTGGCTGTTGCCGGATCTGCCCATGGCCGAGGATCTGGCCACAGCCATGTTGATGCTGCTGCTGTTGTTGATTGGGCTGCAGCTGCGTAACGCCGGTCTGTCGCTGCGTCGCTTGCTGTTCAACCGCCACGGCATGGGCATTGCCCTGGTGCTGGCGGGCAGTTCATTGATCGGGGGGCTGGTTCTGGCGCCCATGCTGGATACCGGGCTTTATCAGTCTTTGGCGCTGGCTTCCGGTTTTGGCTGGTATTCCCTGTCCGGGATTGTGATCGGCGACGCCCTGGGCCCGGCCTGGGGCGGTGTGGCCTTTCTGAACGACGTGATCCGGGAAATCATTGCGCTGGCCATCATCCCGCTGTTGATCAGCCAGCGCCCGGCCATGGCCATTGGTTATGGGGGCGCTACCGCCATGGATTTCACCTTGCCGGTTATCCGCAGCAGCGGTGGGCTCAGCTGCGTGCCCGTGGCGATTGCGTCCGGGTTTATCCTGTCGTTTCTGTCACCGATATTGATGGCGGTGTTTCTGTCTCTCGCTGGCTGACGCCAGTCGCTGCATACCTTGTCTGCGCTCGCACACTAGATAAGAAATTTTCTTACATCGATTTTGTAATCGTCCGGGTCTACTGACTTTACAATCCGGTCCTGGGCACCGGGTTTGGCGAGATCCAGAGTGTCGACCGTAATCGGCATGCGAAACCGGGTGTTGTACATGATCCGGACCACTGGCAGGCGCTGGTCTTCTTCATTGGTTTCGATCACCACGCCCAGGCGGCCGCTTTCCAGCAGTACCAGGGAACCAATCGGATACAGGCCGACGCAACGGATAAATTCCTTGACCAGAACCGGGTCGAGATGTCCGTTGCTCCACTCCAGCAGTTTTTTCAGGCCCTGGCTCGGGGTCATTCCCTTGTGGTAGACCCGGTCAGCGGTGATGGCATCGTAAACGTCGGTGATGGCCACCATTCGGCCGTAGATGGAAATATCGTCACCCTTCAGCCCCTCCGGATAGCCGGAACCGTCCATCCGTTCATGGTGCTGCGCTGCGGTAATGATGGATAACTCGCCGATGCCTTCCGTTGCCTCGAGGAGGTTTCGGGAGTGTCGGGCGTGGGCTTTCATCACTTCGAATTCTTCCGGGGTTAGCCGGCCGGGTTTGTGAAGGATTTCGTCCGGAGTCAGAATCTTGCCGATGTCGTGGAGAAGGGCGCCCACAATGGTCTGATGCAGGGCATCCGGAGACAGCTTTCGGTAGTTGCCGAATAGCGACATCAGCACGCTGAGATTCACCGAATGCTCAAGCAGATATTTGTCCTTCTCGCGAATGCGGCCCAGGCAGCTCAGGGCGTTGGCATTGCGGAACACGGAGCTCTGGAGTTCATTGGCCAGTTGGTGAATGGGCGCTATATCAATGGCTTCGCCCTGTTCAACGTTGCCCATCAGGTCGCCGACCAGGTCCTGGGCCTGGGTATGGACCCGTTGGGCAAACCCCATTTCTTCTATTATCGGCACTTTTCTGAACAGGCCGGGGCTCAGCTCCCCGGCCCTTTCCAGCGCTTTCTCGTTGCGGTGATCGACCTCGCGGGCGGGCTCTGAATCCTGGGAATCCAGACCTTTAGAGACGTCGATATAGACAAAATCCACCCCCATCCGCTGGATTTTCCCGATGGTTTCCGCTTTTTTGATCACGCCACGCTTGCGCTGGGTATTGTGGGGAATCCAGTCGTTATTCAGGTCGGTGATGTACATGCCGACCCGAAGCGCCGATACGGGGATGCGTTTGATCATCGGGTCGGGAAAAACGTCCTCAGGCTGTTGTCATAGGTTGTGGCCAGAACCTCTTCCAACGGCAGTTCCTTTACCTCTGCGATTTTCTCCGCCACAAATGGTATGTAAAACGGGGCGTTTTCTTTACCACGATAGGGCACCGGCGTCAGAAACGGCGAATCCGTTTCCAGCAGAATCTGCCCGATGGGCGCCATGCGCACGATATCCCGCACGTTTTCAGCCTTATTAAATGTCGTGATGCCATTAAAGCCCAGACACCAGCCCTGGTCCAGCGCGAACTGTGCCAGCCCGGGGCCGGAGGTGAAGCTGTGGATAACGCCCCGGCGCTTCAGGGTGGCTTCGAATTCTTTCAGGATGTCGATCGTGTCTTCATCAGCGTCCCGGCTGTGAATCACCACCGGCCGGTCTGTGTCGCAGGCAATCTGAAGCTGGCGGCGAAATACCTCCCGCTGGACATCACGATCGGCGGTATCGTAAAAATAATCCAGGCCGATCTCGCCCACCGCAACGATTTTTTCGTCGCCGGCGTGGGCGCGGATTTCCTCTTCGGCGGCATCGGAATATTTTTCCGCATCGTGGGGATGCACGCCCTGGGTACCGTAAACCCAGGGCGCCGCCTGGCTGAGTTCGCGCACGGTGGCCAGATTTTCCGGCGATACCGCAATGGTGATCACCCGCTCGATGTTCACCCGTTGGGCTTCGGCCAGGGTTTCCTCAAGCGGACGATCCTTGAGGTAGTCCAGATGGCAGTGGGTTTCGATAATCGGCTGATCGAAAACAGGAATTTCGCGGCGTTTTTTACTCATTGTTAACTTTTTCACTCCATCGCAACCTTGGCGTTGGCTGCTATCCTGAAATCATAATTGAAATAGTTTAACAGCTTGTTTGATTGTTGACCTGCATCACAGCAATAGGGGC
>Ga0136590_1000721_pt1 | contig 15131 bp, 17 predicted proteins | sample AntRauMFilla3765_FD_104934 | JGI IMG/M metagenome (GOLD analysis project Ga0136590, IMG submission 104934) | Saline lake microbial communities from Rauer Islands, Antarctica - Metagenome Filla 3 #765 | ecosystem: Environmental > Aquatic > Non-marine Saline and Alkaline > Saline | place... | reverse complement strand
CTTGGCGTAGGCGGAGCAGTGCGGAAGAATGGGGATACCGTGACTCCGGCTCGTGAGCGCAGCGAAGCCTTGCGGGCGCAAGGGGCAACGTCCCTAAAGCAATCCCTCTAAAAACAAATCAGTCTTTTATGGAGACGCGACCTAAGGAGCGGTGGAATTGACTTCGATTTTTCCTGAAAAAAATGAATTGGTGATGACACCAAGCTGGATAAAATCACTCCACAGGCAATTGAATGCCTAGCGTTTCGAGCAAATAATAATAGGCCAAGAAGAGAAAAAGGAATAATGCAGCCATACCAATAAGGCGGTGCTTAAAACCATGCTTGTGATGATAATTGCGATCTTTATGCGTCATGACATCCATCATTTCATCACCAAAACGGATTGATAAAAATGTTCCAGCTCCGCACAATGCAATAATGCTCCAATATGGCCATGGATTCGTCAGAATTCTTTGGAAAAGAGATGTTAGGAAGGTCGTATCATAGGCCTCTGGTGCAAGCCTCAAGCATAATATGTTAATCGTTATCGCAATGCCCCAAACGATCATTTCAGTGAAGACCATACGTAAGCCAGTTATGATCCGCACAGGGAAATCAATCAAGAAGCCCGCATCAGCTATCGGCGTGCATAAAACGAAAAAACTCCAAGTCAGAACAGACACTATTCCGCCCGTAGCTAAATCATATTGCCAACTTAAATAGGCGAAATAGCCAATCAAAACTCCAAGCAATAAAAGGAATTTGACCAGCTCTTCACGTTTTGTTTGATGCTTGAGGATTTGTTTCACGGCGCAACTTTCATGTTTTGAATTATACCTGCTTCCAAAAACTCAAAAGCCTGCACTATGTTTCTATACCTTGGCCCATTTTCTGGCCTCTTCAATTTGATCTTTATCAAAGGCCTTCACCTGCGGATGAACAAATACTTGGATCATGATTGCCAGCCAGTGTTGCCACATATGTCCGGCGACAATAGCAAGGCGCTCAACGCTCTCATGATGTCTTTTTACAAAGGTAAAATGCTGCTCTGCTGCATCCAGACTATCCCAACCATCAAAACCAGAAGCATCTATCACGATCCGGATATTGCCATGCTCCTTAATCACTGCATCAACCTTTTCCCCAAGCTCACTGAGATCAGAAGATTTCAGCGTTCCTGTTGCTGTAATCTCCACAAAATTATCCGCATTATTTTTTATCGCAAGCATAGCTGCCTCCTTTTAGTTAAAAATCTAAGCTGTATGAGCAATAGGCTTGTCAGTGAAAAGGTAGTCCTTAAGCTCTTTTTCAAAGGCGCTGTCGTTCCTGCGCACCCATTCAATTAACATGGCCGCATGTTCTTTTTCTTCATTGCCGTTATGAATCAGGATTTTCTTCAAATCTTCATCCTTACAGGCATCTGCACGTTGGTTATATAAATCCACCGCTTCTAATTCCTCAATCAGAGACTGGATGGCTTTATGCATGTCCTTTGTTTCATCTGATAACTCATTCTCCGGTTCGTATTTTCCTGCGCGTGTCATGTTATTTTCTCCTTGGTTTTAAAAGAATGTTTCAATTATCCGTATAACGGAATTTCGTGGATATGCACGCCATGGGCTGAGTGTTTGCTCAGAATTTCCTTCGCTTTTTCTTCAAGATCAGGGGAGCGCAAATTCACCCACAATAGCAAGCCACCGTGATCAATCTGATCTTGAATATAATCAGCATGATGTTTGGCGACAAAGCTGGCCAGAATGTCGCCTATGCCTGCTCCAACTGCACCCGCAGCCGTGATGGCAAGTATGGTGCCAAATAACGTGCCACCGGAAGCCACAGTAACAGCAGCGGTTGCCGCTACGGCAATATAAAGAGGGGTTCCAATCAACGCACCCTCAGCGTCGCCAATGCTTTCAATCGGCACAAAAATTGTACGCGGTGCTTCCGGATCATCTTCCGCTTCTTCAACGCGCTTATAAATATGGCCGAGTTTTTCTTCTATAGTTTTATCACTTGATAGAACACTTATCTCATGACGTGCAAAGCCATTTATTTGCAGGTCATCTAATGCAGCTTGCAAGCTATCGGCATCATTAAAAACGCCGACTGCTTCATGTACCATTTCAACATTTTTTGCAGGATCAGTCATTATCGGCTCCCTTCCATTCATGCTTTATTTTCAGTTGTAACACTGTATCTATAATTTCCAAAATTTTGTTGCGGGCTTCAAAAAATGTCTGGGGGTCTAGCTCTTGCGGCGGGGCTATCGTTGGGCTTTCATTTTCTAAAACCATATATCCCCGTCCGGTTAGCTCAAGGCAGGCCTTGATAGCTTTAAGGAGATCAAAGCCTTCATGTTCCAAAGCATCCTCTGCAGCATGCTTGCCTTCACTAGCTTGCACTGTCCATTCAAGCACTTTATCCAACTCGTCTTTGACACCGGCTTGTTCGAGTTGCTGCTTATTTTCGGTTAGCAACTCATGCAACTCACAAAGGAGCAGGCTTAAACAGTTTTGAGGATGATCAGATTTTTGCGTTTTTGTCATTGTAATGTCCTTTTACTTAAATCTAATGCGTCATAAAAAGAAATCAATGTCGTTGATTTAGATCAATAAGACCATAGTTCAGCCTATAAAATTACAAGCAAAATTATGACTCTCTCTGATTGGGCTAGCGGCAACTAACATTAGCTTCTTTATGTTTGCACTATACCTAAATTTTACGCTGCCCACATTTAAAAAGAAGCAATATTTAAAACCTGCTTTAATTTCCGTCTTTTTTGTTACTCGCGCTCATTGCCATCCGTGTCTCGACCGCCACGCTCATGCTTGCGGGCTTGGTCATCTTTATTCTGCTCGGCACGGTTTTTCTTTTCGAGTGCCTCAAGGTCTGTACCCCGTCAGATCCTATGAGACAGAATAAAGGTCTTGCATAGAGGAGTGTTTTGGTTTCATCGTAATGACGAAGGAATGAAGATGAAACCAAAAACAGAGAGTAAAACCAGTGCCACGAAAGTGGTAAAAGACATCCGTCGCGCCAATCGCAAGCTGTATTCTGCGGAGGAGAAGATCCGTATTGTTCTGGAGGGCTTGCGCGGTGAAAGCACGATCGCTGAACTTTGCCGCATCGAGGGCATCGCTCAGAGCATGTATTATAGCTGGTCGAAGGAATTCCTTGAGGCTGGTAAACGTCGCCTTGCCGGTGATACCTCGCGCGCAGCCACCACGGATGAGGTAAAAATACTGCGCCGTGAAGCGCGTGATTTAAAGGAAGTTGTTGCTGAACAAACACTTGAGCTGCGTCTGTTTAAAAAAAGCATGATCGCGGATGGGGGAGAAGACGTATGAGATATCCCGCATCAGAAAAGCTGGAGATTATCCGCACTGTCGAGCAATCTCATTTATCTGCACGGCAAACACTGGAGAAGATCGGCATTCCGCGCCCGACATTTTATCGTTGGTATGATAAATATCTTGGAGGTGGTTTGGATGCCCTGGCTGACAGGCCGTCTACACCGCCCAGGGCATGGAACCGGATTCCGGATAAAATCAGGGAACAAATCATTGATTTTGCCCTTGATTATCCCGTGCTATCACCGCGAGAGCTGGCGGTACGCTTTACCGACACGCAAGATTATTTTGTGTCAGAAGCCAGTGTTTACCGCCTTCTCAAAGCGCATGATTTGATTACCAGCCCGGCCTTTGTGGTGATTAAAGCGGCCAATGCGTTCAAAGACAAACCCACGCGCGTAAACCAGCAATGGCAAACCGACTTTACTTACTTCAAGATCATTGGCTGGGGTTGGTATTACCTTTCTACCGTGCTGGATGATTATAGCCGTTATATCATTGCGTGGAAGCTCTGTACCACTATGAAGGCCTCGGATGTGACGGATACGCTCAATCTGGCGTTAAAGGCCTCAGGCTGTGATTGCGCAAAGGTCGTTCATAAGCCACGGCTGCTCTCGGATAACGGGGCATCTTATATTGCAAATGATTTGGCGGTCTTCCTGAAAAGCAAGGGTATGAGCCATGTACGCGGTAAACCATATCATCCGCAAACGCAAGGCAAAATCGAACGGTGGCACCAGACACTGAAAAACCGTGTGCTCCTGAATAACTATTACCTGCCAAGCCATCTGGAGTATGAAATCGGCCAGTTTATCGACTATTACAATCATGAGCGATACCATGAAAGCATCAATAATCTCACGCCTGCCGATGTTTACTTCGGCAGGGGTAACTCAATTCTAGAAAAAAGGAGGAAGCTAAAAAACAAAACTATTCAACAAAGACGCTTGCAGCATCTTAAATGAGCTGCTTAAATTTAAAATCAATCAGAAGCCAAAACCTCCTGATTAAATGTGACCAAAGTGTCTCAAATCATTTGACGACGGACAGGGCCGTTTAAAAGAGGTAAACCTAAACCTTTTCCATTACAGGTATCACCTGCAGGAGATTGTCCCATCACTACTTCGGCAATATCATTTAATGTACGCTGCTGCCATTCAGTCATCTTCCCAACCTTCTATATGATCTCGAGGAGGCATATACTTCTCATACGCAGTTTTTGTCGTAGTTTCTGCCAGACTTCTTGAAACATCCTTTGGCAATATCAATGCGCCTTTTTCACGCAGCTCTTCTGAGGCCTTACGAAGAAAGAAGAGAGCATTATCAGCTTCGGATAGCATGTGATCGATTGTATTTGGAAGCCGTGTATCAAAGTTTTCGTCTATGGGAACCTTACCCATTAAATACGCAATCTTTATGCCTTCAGGTTCATATTTTGCATTACGGATTTCATCAACCAGATCTCGCCAATCAATTACAAAAGATTTAAAGCTATTAAGGCCATCTTTAGCTTTAACGACATAAACAATAGCCATCGGAAATTTTTCAGAGAACTCAGAAATCCTCTCAAGATTAAGCAAAAATTCATCCTGCATAGCGGGTAGTTTCTGCATCATATGATGCAGAGCCACAGGAGGTGGGTTTATTTCTAAACTCGGGTTACTGGAGCGAATAGTACTCACTGTCTCAATAAAATGATTGAGCGCATCTTTTTCTTCTTTAAGCGGTATTAAGTGCTGCTTTTTATAATTTATCACGGTGCTTATATGTCCGGCCATTAAAGCAAGAGATGTGTTAATAGCACGCAGAAGGTCTCGCTTTTTTTGTTTCTGGTCGAGAATATAAAACAGAGCTGCTGCGCCCGCCGCACCGGCAAAAGCGCTTATAAAAATTTGAAACGTGGTAGAATCAACGAATACGTTTATACTATTAGACAATATATCAAATTCATAATGAAGTATCAAAACCGTTGGGATTGGCAGTAAAAACGCCAAAAATCGTATAGCCTTTTGAACTTTAGCGAGTAAAAGATCAGCTTTTGACTGTTTTTTTAGCTTTGATGACATTATTCTTTACCTTCCCCGCCATCTCCCATCGCCTTCACCACACGATCAAAGTCAGATTCATAAAGGCGGTCTTGGATGATGCGGTATTTTTCGAATTCGCTTTCGGCGTGGTCTTTGGCAATTTGGGCGCTGACGTTTCCGGCATTGGTTAGGATCTCGCGGTCGCTGAGCTCCAGAAACTGGTCCAGCTTTTTCGACCAGTCTTCCATGGTCATCGGTATTTTACGGATGGCGCGGTCTTCGGCCAATTCAAGATAGGCGTTGACGATCCGGCCCAAAGATTCCAGTTCTTCGGGTGTCAGATAATTTTTGGCAACGCCAACATCGGTTTTCAAAATTTTTCCGTCCGGCCCGCTTTCCCATGTGGTTAATCCCATATGATCCTTTGTGCTGTCCGCCCGTGCTTTGATCAATTCTGCTGCGGTCTGGCCATGTATGGCGAAATGCAGTTTATTTTGAACTTTGGCAAAAAAGTTACGCGTGATGGCAGCGTCTTTGCTGTAATCAAGGCTGGTAGCGTAAATATCTGTAATCTTTTGATAGAAACGGCGCTCGCTGAGCCGTATCTCCCGGATTTCGGCGAGCAGCTTTTCGAAATAGTCTTCACCCAAAAACGTTCCGTTTTCGAGCCGTTTTTTATCCAGCACATAGCCCTGAATAGCGAAATCACGTAACACCCGGGTTGCCCATTGGCGAAACTGTGTTGCACGCGTGGAATTGACGCGGTAACCGACAGAAATAATGGCATCCAGATTATAGAATTGCGTGTTGTAGGTTTTTCCATCGGCGGCAGTTGTTCGGAATTTCCTAATAACTGAATCTGCATCCAATTCATTCGATTCAAATATATTTTTCAGGTGTTCATTGATCGTGGGCACGGTTACATCAAATAGCTCCGCCAGAAGTTTCTGGGTTAACCATATCGTCTCATCCTGATAACGAACCTCGATACCGTCTGCGCCAGCCTGCTGCGTGAAAATAAGAAACTCGGCCGTGCTGTTTCGGATTGTCAGGTTTTTATTGTCTTTATCAGAAGCCATAACCTACCTTTGCCAAATTTTCTTTGATTTTCTGCTCTAGCGTTTTGGATTCCTCAAATTGCGCGGCAAGGTCTGCCGTATAGGCGGCCATTTTCTCTTCAAAGGATATTCCGTCATCTTCTATATCGGCGGCACCGACATAGCGACCGGGGGTGAGGATATAGCCATGTTCGCGGACTTCCTCCAGCTTTGCCGATTTGCAAAAGCCCGCAACGTCCTCATATTCGCCCTGCCGGTCGATTGCGTCTTGCTCCCCGCGCCATGCGTGGTACATATCAGCGATTTTTACGATATCTGAATTTGGATCATCAGGATCAAAAGATAGCTCGCGCCGCGTTCTATCAACCATGTAGCCCATATTACGGGCATCAATGAACAGGATTTCGCCCTTACGGTCACGGAAACCATTCTTGCCTTTGTTTCTTGCCAAGAACCAAAGGCAGACCGGAATCTGCGTGGAATAGAAAAGCTGCCCCGGCAAGGCCACCATACAATCAACGATATCTTCCTCTACCAAGGATTTACGGATATCCCCTTCACCGGAAGAATTGGACGACATCGAGCCATTCGCCAGTACCACGCCAGCATAGCCGCCAGGGGACAAGCGATGGATGATATGCTGCACCCATGCAAAGTTCGCATTGCCTGCGGGCGGTATGCCGTATTGCCAGCGTTTATCTTCTTTCAGACGCACGCCGCCCCAGTCGCTGACGTTAAAAGGCGGGTTTGCAAGGATATAGTCAGCTTTCAGGTCCGGGTGTTCGTCTTTGTGAAACGTGCCTTCCGAATTCCAACGGATATCAGCATCAATCCCGCGCACGGCCATATTCATTTTGGCCAGCCGCCATGTGACATGGTTGATTTCCTGCCCGTAAACGGCAATATCACCCAAGCGGCCGCCGTGCTGTTCTACGAATTTCTCCGACTGCACAAACATGCCGCCTGATCCGGAGCATGGATCATATATCCGGCCTTTACACGGCTCCAGCATTTGCACCAGAAGATTTACGACAGAACGGGGGGTATAGAATTCTCCGCCTCGTTTGCCTTCTGCTCCGGCAAAGTTTGACAGGAAGTATTCATATATACGCCCAAAGACATCATGCGCTTTAGCTGCGCTACCGCCAATTTCGATGGTGCCGAACAAATCAATCAGTTCCCCAAGCATGGTTTTGCTCAAAGACGGGTGGGAATATTCCTTTGGCAGAACACCTTTAAGGATCGGGTTTTCAGCCTCGATCGCCAACATGGCCTGATCGATCATTTTTCCGATTGTCGGCTGCTTGGCGTTGGCCTGCAAATGCGACCACCGGGCATCTTTGGGAACCCAGAAAATATTGTCGGCCAGATACTCGTCTTTATCTTCGGCGAAATCCTCGCCTTCTTCCATCAATTCCGCGTGCTTGGCTTTAAACGCATCGGATATATATTTCAGAAAGATCAAACCAAGGGCAATATGCTTATATTCGCTCGGCGATACGCCGGAGCGCATTTTATCTGCCGCCTGAAACAGCTTGGCTTCATAGCCCAGACTGGCGCCATTATTATCTTTATTTGCTTTAGCTGTCTTTGCCATGCTCTGCCCTGCTTAACACTATTTATTGAAACACCCTATCATTGCAAATTTGGAAGGATTTTCAAAGGATTAATCCAACATTATAGAAAATTAGAGTGTAAAGGCTGATTAAAGGCTTCCCTACTCTTCCTCCGAGAGGTAGGTCTTTTCAATCGTCTTCGTCCTTTGACTGCGACGAACGTTTATCGCAGCTGCATCAAGCGTATTCTTGATATGCGCTGCGTAATATTTTTCTATCATCTCGACACTGGTACGACAGTTTTTCGCGATTTGATAGATATCTGCGCCTTCCATAAGTCGCAGGCAAATATAGGTATGACGTAGGCTATAAGCTGTTCTGGCGTTGCCCTCACGGTCGAACTTAAGATTGTTGCGCTCCAGAAGATTATTAAACAATTTGATATGATTGCCCGGAAAAACCGGATCGGTCGGCTGCGGATAAAGGATTTTCTCCTTGTCGGCCTCCTCAAGATAACGGGATGGTTTCGGGCGTTTCAGCAAACGCTCATAAGGAAGTACCGCGCCAGGTGTACTTTTACAGTAACCAACGCCACGTTTGCCCCTGACTTCGATTTCAAGAATTGTTTCATCGGTAGATTGATCAAGAACAATTTCCACATCACGATGTTGCAGGTTTCTGGCTTCATCCGGTCTAAGTCCTGTATTCGCCATGAAAAGAACAAAGTCATGCACCTGCTCTGCACTCCACAGCACATGCGGCAGCGCTTCGCGTGTATATTCACGGGTTGCAGTATAAAGCTGCTTATACTCAACCGGGCTGAACCAAGGACGATGGACGATCTTTCCCTGCGTCTTGTAGGGAAGTGATAGATCAGGCAATGCCGCCAACCAGCCATGGCGCACGGCTGTCTTTAATACCTGTCTTAGGGTTATGATTTCATTATGGATCGTATTCCTAGAGGGCGGCGTCATCTTTGGTGGGCGATTGTCTTTCGCATTCGGGTTGGGCTTACCTGTTGTTCTCATTCGGTGAACACGATACTCCTGAACTTTCCCTGCTGTTATATCAGAGATCGGCAGATCACCTAAAAAAGGCAAGAGATGAATACGCAAGCGTATAGCATGGCCTTGGGTCCAACGCTTACTACGTTGCCCTTCGGTAATAACTTCATATTCTTCGAGGAAATGAGCGGCGACTTCCGCAAATGTCTTTTCGTATTTTAATGTACCGGCACGGGATTTACCGCGTAATTCCAGATACCAGTCTTCGGCAATTTCTTTTGCGTGCTGAAGGCTGTCTTCCTTGGTACTGATTCGATGGTTACGGCCTTGAAGATAGGTAGAACATTGCCAATAGCTGCTGTTCTCGCGCTTATAAATATTAACTTTGCCGCCAAATAGTGTATGTGATTGCATAATGACCTCGTGTACATGGTTACTGTGTAAGACATGTGCAAGACCATTATATCATGAATATGGTTAATAGAGAGTTGCTAACCTATTGATTTCATTGGTTGTGTGATCGTTACTTCCAAACGGAAGATTGAAGATTAAAAACCTGAAGGCCGAAAGTTTTTCTAACCTCACTATTTTTTGTTTAAAATTACATCTAAAAACAAACTATTAGTTTATCTACGGACATATTTTTAATGAAATCTGCCGTATAAGCTTGCAAATCATTAAAAATAACGCTACAAATACATCATGAGTATAACAGTAGATAAAAAATTAAAGAATTTGCTGGAGCGATGGCCGTCAGGACTTGTGGCAACCTCGCCATGGCTGAAGGAAATGTCTATATCAGGGCAACTGGCACAGCGTTATTTGAAAAGCGGCTGGATAGAGTCGTTGGGGCGCGCGGCCTACAAAAGAACAAATGATAAGATAAACTGGTACGGCGGCCTCGCCGCTATTCAGGGGCAACTTTCACTTGATGTACATGTGGGCGGCCCTACAGCGTTATCGATAAAAGGCTCCGCCCATTATGTCCGGCTTGGGAAGGAGAGGATATTCCTGTTTTCTGCGCTTAATCAAAAATTGCCAAAATGGTTTTTGGATTATGATTGGGGCAACCCTATAGAGCATATAAAAACATCGATGCTACCAAGCAGTATAGACGTCAAATCGTATGAGTTTAATGGCATGGATATAAAAATCTCTTCTCCTGAAAGGGCTATATTAGAATGCTTATATCTAAGCCCCAAAAACTTCGACCTACTGGAGTGCTATCAAATAATGGAAGGCCTTACGACATTAAGGCCGAAGGTACTTCAAGAATTACTAGAGTGGTGCAGCTCCATCCGCGTAAAAAGGCTGTTTTTATATATGGCCGATAAAGCAAGCCTGCCTGTTTTAAAGCATTTAGACTTGGACAATATAGATCTCGGAAAAGGTGATCGTAGCATTGTCAAAAACGGAGTTTATAATTCCCAATACAGAATCAGTCTACCGAAAGAGCTTGTCGATTATGTTTGAACATTACACAGAAAAAGTTGTGCTTTTGGTTAAGGTCCTGCCTCTTGTCACGGAAGAAGCCTGTTTTGCTCTGCATGGCGGCACAGCCATTAATCTTTTTGTGCGCGACATGCCCAGGCTTTCAGTTGATATCGACCTGACCTATCTCCCCATAGAAGATAGACCTACAACGCTTGAAAATATCAGCGCGGCCCTTGTTCGCATTAAAAACCGAATTGAACAAACTATGCCAGATGTCCGTGTCCATCACAAAGAAGAAATTGGCAAACTGATTATCACCCTGCACGGCGCAGAAATTAAATTAGAGGTCAATCTGGTTGGACGCGGAACAATCTCTGAACCCATAGAAATGGACCTATGCGATAAAGCTCAAGATGAGTTTGAATCTTTTGTGACGATGCCTGTTGTGCCAATTGGTCACTTATATGGCGGTAAAATATGCGCAGCGCTGGATCGTCAGCATCCAAGGGATTTATTTGATGTTAAGCATTTGCTGGAAAATGAAGGCTTTTCCGATGATATTCGGCAGGGCTTTTTATTCTGCTTACTGGGCAGTGATCGGCCCATCAATGAAGTCATTTCGCCAAATTTTCAAGATCACCGCAAAGCCATGGAAAACCAATTCACCGGCATGAGCGCAGAAGAGTTCTCGTATGAGAATTTTGAAGCAACTAGAGACAAATTGGTCAAAGTCGTGCATGCAGGCCTTACGGACCAAGACAAAGAATTCTTGCTGAGCGTAAAAGATGTAACGCCTGATTGGGACATCTATGATTTTGAACGCTTCCCTGCTGTCCAATGGAAGCTTCAAAACCTACAAAAACTCAAAACAAATAACCCCGAAAAGCATCGTCAGCAATATGAAGCTTTGAAAGAAAAGCTGAATTAAGCGCAGTCAAACAATAACTTTGTAAAGCTCTATACATGTCATAGAGACGTTAATTTCAACCGTAGCGCATTCGCAATAACACTGACGGAAGACAGGGACATTGCAGCCGCCGCTATAATCGGCGAGAGCAAAATGCCGAAGAAGGGATACAGTATGCCCGCCGCTATTGGAACGCCTGCCGTATTGTATATAAAAGCAAAGAATAAATTCTGGCGGATATTGTGCATGGTTGCCACAGACAGCTTGCGAGCACGGACAATGCCTGTCAGATCACCCTTAAGCAACGTAATACCTGCGCTCTCCATCGCCACATCCGTGCCTGTTCCCATAGCAATACCAACATCAGCCGCAGCCAGTGCCGGGGCATCATTGGTACCATCCCCGGCCATAGCAACGATGCGACCCTCATCGCGCAGCTTTTTAACGATCTTGGCTTTATCTTCCGGCAAAATTTCGGCCTCAATTTCTTTAATGCCCAGCGTCTTTGCCACCGCCTCAGCAGTGCGGCGATTATCTCCGGTTAGCATCACAATGCGCATACCTTGCTCTTGAAGCTGTTTAATGGCCTCTGGTGTTGTTTCCTTGATCGGATCAGCAATTGCCAGTAGCCCAGCGGCTTTTCCGCCCACGGCAATAAATATCACGGTTGCGCCGTCAGAGCGCAGATCATCAGCCTGTTCAGATAAAGACGATACATTAATGGATTTTTCCTCCATCAACATGACATTGCCCAGCGCAACATCTTTTCCTTTAATCTTACCAACAACGCCTTTGCCTGTTGGTGAATCAAAATCATCCGCTGCAACCAAATCTAATCCTTTATCCTTCGCCGCTATGACGATGGCATGAGCCAACGGATGTTCGCTGCCCTGTTCAAGCGACGCGGCCATCGTTAGAAGATCGTCCTTAACAAACCCCTCGACAGCTACAATTTTTGTTACGGTTGGTTTGCCCATGGTCAGTGTTCCTGTTTTATCAATCACCAGCGTGTCAATCTTTTCCATGCGCTCTAGTGATCCTGCGTTTTTAATCAGCACTCCTGCTTGTGCGCCCTTGCCAACTCCAACCATAATGGACATCGGCGTAGCAAGTCCCAGCGCACAAGGGCAGGCAATAATCAGAACACTCACAGCGGCAATAAGGGCAAAACTGAAAGACGGTTCCGGGCCAAACATAGCCCAGACGATAAAAGCCAGAACAGCGCATAAAATAACCGCAGGCACAAACCAGCCCGCAACAATGTCAGCAAGTCTTTGAATGGGCGCGCGGCTGCGCTGCGCTTCAGATACCATCTTCACGATTTGTGAGAGCATCGTATCCTTTCCTACATGCTCGGCCTTCATAATGAAACTACCCGTCTGGTTCATCGTCGCACCGATAACCTTGCCGCCAGCTCCCTTCATCACTGGCATAGACTCGCCAGTCACCATAGATTCATCCACGGCGCTGCTTCCTTCCGTCACAACCCCATCCAGCGGCACCTTTTCTCCGGGACGAACACGCAATAAATCACCCACCTGAATTTGTTCAAGTGCTACATCTTCATCTTCGCCATTTTTATTAACCCGGCGGGCTGTTTTTGGCGCAAGATCAAGTAACGCACGAATGGCTCCACCTGTTTGCTCGCGCGCTTTAAGTTCAAGCATCTGACCTAATAAAACGAGAACCGTAATTACTGCGGCGGCTTCAAAATACACCGCCACCGCCCCGTCATTCACCCGGAAAGCATCAGGGAAAATACCGGGTGCCAGTGTTGCGACGATACTATACAGCCACGCCACGCCCGTTCCCATTGCGATCAAGGTGAACATATTGAGGTTACGGGTTTTGACCGAAGCCACGCCGCGCTCAAAAAATGGCCAGCCAGCCCATAAAACAACAGGCGTAGCCAGAACAAGCTGGATCCAGTTTGAGGTCGTGCCATCCACAAATTCGTGGAAGCCAAATAAATGCGCTCCCATCTCCAAAATAAACACTGGAATGGTAAGGATCAACCCGATCCAAAATCGCCGCCTGAAATCCGTCAGCTCTGGGTTTTCGCCTTCATCGCCTGTCATCGTTTCCGGCTCCAACGCCATGCCGCAAATCGGACATGTGCCTGGGCCTTTTTGCACGACTTCGGCGTGCATCGGACATATATAGGTGATCTCATTCGGATCAACGCCCTCCGGCAAGGGGGCTGGGTCTTTATGCTCGTGGCTGTGGCAACAATCGCTCATGGTTTTAGTCCTTTTTGTCTTTGTAATTTTTGAGGAAGATACGCTCTCCGGCGAAAATGAAGGCTATTCCGGCGAATGCAACGTATATCACCAGCATGTCGCTTTGCGCCTTCATCCATAAAAATGCACCCAGCACGACAGCGTCTAAAACAATCGCCGTGATTAGCACAAAGGCGTTGGCATTAATCTTGTGGCGCAAATACCGGAACACACCCCAATGCACGGCCATATCCATGATGAGGTAGAAAATAGCGCCCAAAGAGGCGATCCGGCTGAGATCAAAAAACACGGTCAGGAACATAGCCAGCGCAATCGTATAAACCAGCGTATGTTTTTGAACGTCCCCAGGCATCCCAAAATGGCTATGCGGCACCAGTTTCATATCGGTGAGCATCGCCAGCATGCGCGAGACAGCAAAGGCGCTGGCAATCAAGCCGGACACGGTGGCGATGATCGCCAGAATAACCGTAAACCACAGACCAAAATCACCAAAGGCCGGACGTGCGGCTTCGGCCAGTGCGAAGTTTTTCGCCGCGATAATCTCCGGCAGTGATAAATTCATCGCCACAGCCATCGCCACCAAAAAGTAAACAACCACGCAGATCACAATGGAGAGAATAATTGCCCGCCCGACATTGCGGTGCGGATCCACAATCTCCGATCCGCTATTGGTGATGGTGGTAAAGCCTTTATAGGCAAGGATAGCCAAGGCCACTGCCGCTAAAAACCCGACTGCGCTCCCGCTATCGGCAGGAGCGGCGTTCATGCCTTCAAAGGAAATGCCAGAGATCCATAACCCGATAATGCCGAAAGCCGCAATGCCGCCAATCTTTAACAGCGACATAATAAAGGAAAACGTCCCGATCATGCGGTTGCCGGAGATATTGATTATAAAGGCGAATATCAAAAGCCCTACGCCCAACGCCGGAACGAGCCAGCTATTCTGGCCGACATCAAAGAGCTGCAGGGTATAGGTGCCGAATGTGCGGGCCACCAGGCTCTCATTGATCACCATCGAGAAATACATCAACAACCCGCAAGCGGCTGTAATCGTGCCTTTGCCATAGGCTTTTTCTAAAAACATAGCGATCCCGCCCGCAGATGGAAACGCATTAGACAATTTCACATAGGAATAAGCACTAAAACCCGTGACCACCGCCGCCACCAAAAAGGCGAGAGGGAAATGCGGGCCGGCCAGCTCCGCAATTTGCCCAGTCAGCGCAAAAATACCCGCGCCGATAATCACTGCCGTCCCCATCGACACCGCGCCGATTAGGGACAGACTGTTTTTCTTGTATTGGGCTGACTGGCCATGTTTTGAATGATCCATTTATTTTTGACCGCCGCAGCAACCTCCTTGTTTTTCAGCTTTGTCTGCTTCTGGTTTTTTAGCATCGCCGCTGTCACAACAGCCGTCTTTTTCTTTTTTCGGCTTATCATGCGCGTGGTGCTTATCACCCCCGCAACAGCCGCCTGATTTATTGTCGTGTTTATGATCGTGATGGGTCATGATGATGCTCCTTTTTGAGTTGTTGAAGTTGACGAAAATTTTGGCATAAAGGCCGGAACATGGG
>Ga0136590_1000709_pt1 | contig 15220 bp, 15 predicted proteins | sample AntRauMFilla3765_FD_104934 | JGI IMG/M metagenome (GOLD analysis project Ga0136590, IMG submission 104934) | Saline lake microbial communities from Rauer Islands, Antarctica - Metagenome Filla 3 #765 | ecosystem: Environmental > Aquatic > Non-marine Saline and Alkaline > Saline | place... | reverse complement strand
TCGACCGCGCTGCGTTGATCACCGGTTTCACGGCTTATTTTTGCGGCCAGCGCTTAAAATTGATCTTCGACCACTTTGACATCAAGCGGTTGATCGGCCTTTGGCCCGAAAATATGGGGAAAGAATTCGGGCCGTAACTTACCCAGCATGACGTTGCAATCCGTAACCGTTAATGGCCCGCCGCGGCGATAGGCTGCGGGGCCGGGATTAGCCCCAGCCGATTCAGGCCCGACGCGATAACGCCCGCCTTCAAAATAACAGATAGAGCCACCGCCAGCGGCCACAGTATGAATATGCATCATTGGCGCGCGAAGGCGAATACCGGCGACAACAGTTTCAAAGCTGCGTTCAAATTCACCGGCATAATGGGTCACATCGGTTGAGGTCCCGCCCATATCAAAACCGACCATATGACTAAAACCGGCAATTTCCGATGTTCGCGCCGCACCGACAATACCACCTGCCGGACCAGAAAGAATACAATCACGCCCCTGAAACGCCTCGGCACTTGTCAGACCACCATTGGACTGCATAAACATCAATCTTGTATCACCGGTTTCGCCAGCGACTTTGGCAACATAACGGCGGAGGATCGGTGATAAATAGGCATCAACCACTGTCGTATCGCCCCGCCCGACCAGCTTCATCAACGGGCTGACCTTATGACTGATTGAAATCTGGCTAAAGCCAAGTTCGACTGCGATTTCAGCCGCCCGCGCTTCGTGATCGTGATAACGATATCCATGTAGAAAAGCAATGGCGCAGCTGTCAATCCCTGCCGCGCGGGCGCGTTCCAGATCGGAACGCAGCGCCGTTTCATCAAGCGGCGTAACAATATCACCGCTGGCTGAAACCCGTTCATCGGCCTCGATCACATCGCTGTAGAGCATTTCGGGCAAATGAATATGGCGTTCAAATAACTTAGGTCTGTTCTGATAGCCAATGCGCAACTGGTCTTTAAGGCCACGGGTAATGACCAATACTGTTGGATCCCCCTTACGTTCCAGCAAGGCATTGGTGCCAACCGTAGTGCCCATCTTAATTGTATTTATTTTATCTGCCGGAATGGGCTCGTCCTGACCAAGGCCAAGAAAATGGCGAATACCGGCCAGTGCCGCATCATCATATTGTTCAGGATTTTCTGAAAGCAGTTTATGGGTTTTGATTTCACCCTCGGGTGTTCTGGCGACAATATCGGTAAAGGTGCCGCCACGATCAATCCAGAATTCCCATTGTCCTGTTGTCATTTCAATTCATCGCCCGTTGAATTTCAAAAAGCAGTTGTTCGGCATGCTGTTTCTCACGCGGGGTCTGCGCCTGTTCACAATATTCCTGAACATCAACAAGCGCGGCTTTCATGTGCCCCGTTTTCGTTTTTAAAAGGGCCGCATCAAACAATAACCGGTATTCCGTCGGTGCAAACATCCGCATGGCTTCGACAACGATCAAGGCATCATTATAATGTCCGGCATCAATATAACGTTTTTTCAGATTGTTCTGCAGGCGCAATATAACGGCATGATCATTTAACGGTTCATAAAAATTATGTGATAATTCGGCAGACTGGCCGGAAATAACCTTTAGAATTTCACGCATATCCGATGCATTCAGAATTTCACCTTCGCGGAAAGGGTCCAGAATCATATTCTGCCCTTCAAAAGACAGCCGCACCAGAAAATGACCAGGGAAATTCAGCCCGACCAAATCCCAGCCAAGCTCACGGGCCGTTTGAATATACAAAATTCCCAAGGCCACCGGCAGACCCTGACGACGATCGACAACTGATACCATATCGGCGCTTTCGGGCTGATCATATCCGTCATCATCACCTATGTAATTCATCTCGTCATGCATGGCCTCGACAAGGCATATCCGGCGGAGCGCCAGCGAATCCTCGGCACCTTCCGTCAGTGCCTGCTCAAAACGATTTTTAACAGCATCGATCAGCTGTTCTTCATGCTCCAGATACGGCTTTACATCAAAATCTTTATGAAACAACCGCGCAAAGGCAAGGGCACAATGGTATACATTCAGATCACAATCAGACCCACTACCGGACACGCTGCCGGCGCGTTTTAGAAAATCAAGCGCCTGTTCGACGGTATCAAGTTGCATAGGATTCCCCCCTGACAATTAAGTCTGTTCGTTTTAACGCAGACCGGTGGGTTCGGGAAGCGGTGCTGATCCATCACCACGCACCCGCACATAACTGACAACGCCCTCGACATAGGGCTGGTTCCGGGCGTGATCGACAACCCGTTGATGTTCGGTCTCATTCTGCGCGACCCCCATCAGATAAACAACAGCATTCACCGTATCGACCGTATAATTGATCGACTGGACTTTTTTATCAAAAGTCAGCTTGGTTTTAAGGTTAGCGGTAATCCAGCTATCCTTGGCAAAGCCTACAACACCGCCCGATTTTTCAACACGGATTTCATTAATAACCTGACGCACGCCATTGGCCTGCCACGCCAGACGCACCGCGTCAACACGCATATCCGGATCCGGCACACTGCCTGTAATCAAAACCCGGCCTTCTTTAACCGTCATATCAAGATGGCGGTACATTTCCAGATTATGTTTGAACCAGCTATCATGGATTTGGAAACGAATAGCCGCATCCGTCGCCGCGCCCCTGATGCCGCCATCCTGCGCACTGGCAACCCCTAGCGTCGCGCCGGCACCGGCCGCCGCACCCAAAGGAGAACAGCCTGACAGAACAGCAAGCCCGCTGATGATTGTTAAGACAAATATAAATCTAGGCATTATTTAATAACTCCAAAAGCGGTAAGTGGAACGACCACAATCTGATAAAAGATTATAGGCGTGATGAGGGTATGGTTTCAATGTTATTCGGGACATAAAATATGTTTCAAGCCTGCCACATATTTTCAAAATGAACCGGAAATTTACCAGGCGCAACGCTAATCACATCAAAACGCATATCATAATCCTGAAAATCCGGATATTCAGATAAGAAATAACTGGCCGTATCATAAATACGTTTTTGAGACCGCAGAGAGATAGCCTCAAGAGCTGTACGCTGATCACGGCGTGCTTTGACCTCGACAAAGGCAACCAGCCTGCCCTGACGGGCAATAATATCAATTTCTCCGTAACGGGTTTTATAACGACACTGTAGTATTTTATAGCCCTTTAACCGCAAAAGAAGCGCGGCTGATTTTTCGGCAATAAGGCCCTTTTTATAGGATGTTTTCTTGTCAGAAGCTGACATCACTGCGTCCGGCATGGTTAAGCGCCAGTGCCCGTGCATAGAGTCTGCGTTTCTGAACACCTGTTTCTTCAGCAACATGGGCGGCAGCATCGCGCACCGACATACCTAACTCTGCTAGTGCATGCCCCAATAGATCATCAAGCTGTTCTGTTGAATAATTTTCATCCGGCGTTTTATCGGAAGGCCCAAGCAGCACAACAATTTCACCTTTGTATTGGTCTTCTTCCAGATGATGCAGCGTATCTTCGATGCTCTCATGAATAAATTCTTCGAACTTTTTGGTCAGTTCGCGGGCAATAACGACCTGCCGGTTGCCCATAATAGAATACACATCCTCCAGAAATGCTTTTAAACGCCGCGCTGATTCATAAAAGATCAGTGTTGCATCACTTTGCGCCAATGAAGACAATTTGGCCTGACGCGCCGATTTTTTGGGTGGCAAGAAGCCCGCAAACAAAAACTGATCTGTCGGCAGCGTTGAACCGACAAGGGCACAAAGCACTGCTGATGCCCCCGGAATAGGAATAACCCTATGACCGGCTTCATGCACGGCCCGAACAAGTTTATACCCCGGATCTGAAATGGCCGGCGTTCCCGCATCGCTTACCAGTGCTATCGCCTGATCTTCGGCCAGGGCTTTTAGAATTTTTGGGCGCTGCTGCTCACCATTATGATCATGATAGGCCATCATTCTGGGTTTCAGGCTATAGGCAGAAAGCAGTTTTTGTGTCACCCGCTTATCTTCGCTGAGGACCAGATCACAACTGCCGAGCACATCCAGTGCACGCAGCGTTATATCGCGCAGATTACCAATCGGCGTCGACACAATATACAATCCCGGTTCCAGCTTTTGCGATGCTTGAATTTCCGGATCTGCCTTGTCCTCTTTTTTATCTGAAGAAGAATTCTTGGCTTTTTTTGCTTTGGAAGGTACTTTGTTCATTGTTTAAGTGTATATAGTCTTGATATAAATTAAAACAAAGAAATGGTTGTTAAAATTGTACAAAGTGACAGGAAAAGATTCTGAAATGAAAAAAATGCCGGTACGCCTTGTTTGTCTGCTTAGTGTCATCCTGTTATCGGCCTGTACGGGCCAGCGTGAGCAATATCATTCGCCATGGGATTTTGCCCAGCCGTCTGAAAACCGTTCGCAAGCTGAAAGCCGTAATGCCGCCACAGCGATGGAGCCCCAAATCGACTGGCGCAATCATGCCAATATCCGCCATGATCTGGAACGCCGTCAGCCGCGTGATGCCCGTAAATCTCTGGAAATGATCGAAGTCGAATCAGAACGCCAACAGCCCACCCGTTCAAAATCACAAACGCAAAACCCTGTTGCAGCAGCGTCCGTCAAAGCCACCAAGGTTAAAGTTGCGCTTCTTGTCCCTATGTCGGGTAAACATAAGGAACTGGGCAATGCCATGTTAAACGCAGCACAATTAGCGCTGTTTGATGTCGGCAGCGAGAATTTTGAATTGATGCCACGGGATACTAAAGGTACGCCAAATGGCGCACAAAGCGCTATCCGGTCTGCACTGAATGATGGTGCCAACCTTGTGCTTGGCCCCTTGCTGAGTGATTCCGTCAAATCCATTAAACCGGTTGCCCGCTCTGCTAATATACCGGTGATTTCCTTCTCGACAGACTGGAATGTTGCTGGCCGGGATACCTATATCATGGGCTTCCTGCCTTTTGCACAAGTCGCACGTATCAGTAACTATGCCGTTTCACGGGGCCATGGTCAGGTCGCACTATTGGGACCAAAGGGCGAATATACCCGTATGGTTGACCATATGCTTGCCAATAGCCTGCGCAACAATGGCGGCAGACTGGTCAAAAAAGAAATCTACCCGCCCGCGACCACCGATCTTAGCCAGTTAATGGCCCGATTTACCGAGCATGAGCGTCGCGAAGCTTCGGACTATAAAAACAATGACCTGCCTTATAATTCCATCATGATTCCGGTTGGCGGGCAGACCATTAAAACAATATCGACCTTTTTAGGGCATTACCGTGTCGATGGACAGCAGGTTCGCCTGCTGGGCACCGGCCTTTGGGATGATCCCAGCCTGACCAAAGAACCGATGCTGGCCGGCGCATGGTTTGCAGCACCAGATCCCAATCTGCGCCGCGATTTTGAACGCAGCTACCGTGAAACCTATAACGAAAAGCCGCCGCGTCTGGCCAGCCTTGCTTATGACGGCACCGCACTTGCAGCCATTCTCGCCCAGAATGCCGACGGCTTGTCCGCAAGACAGGTTTATGACCGGTCACGTCTGACATCATCCCGCGGCTTTGCCGGTATTGATGGCGTATTCCGTTTCCGTCCTGACGGCCTTATTGAACGCGGGCTTGCCGTGATCGAAATCCGTAAAAACGGTCCGGCCATCATAGATCCGGCGCCGCGGGCATTTATGTCTTCAAAACGGACTTAAGCACTTTATTAAAGGGCTGATATCCAGCCCATAAAAAAACGCGGGGTTTTGAGCCCCGCGTTTTTTATTTGTTCGTTGATAAGGCCTTATGAACCGCTGAACATCATGCCTTGTGATCTTGCCGGAAAGGGCAGGACATCATTGGATTGCATGGATGCAACGCGATTGGTAATCGACATCAGGATTTCATCGGCAATACTGATATTACAGCAGGTTTCAAGACCGCGGAAATCAGGTGCGCCATTGGCTTCACAAATCTGGTATCCATCACGGTCAAACAGAATATCAATACCGGCAATATCCAGATTCAGCGCCCGGGCGCTTTCAATGGCCAATTGTTCGATCTCGGGCGTTAATTGGAACGCCTCTGCCGTACCCCCGCGGGAGTAATTGGCCTTAAAGCTACCATCGTGCGATTTACGCTGCATGGCGGCCACGGCGCGACCATCAATAACAAAGACCCGAAGATCCCGACCAAAGCTGGCGGCAATAAATTCCTGAAAGATAATATGCAGATTCGGGCTGGTTTCATTAATCAGCTGCATCAAGTCGTTAAATTTATCCCGTGTATCACACAGGAAAACCCCGCTGCCATGTGTACCGACCAAGGTTTTAACCACAACCGGAAAACCGATTGTGCGTTCAACCATATCCATATCAATTGGGAATTTGGCCAGCATGGTATTTGGCACCGGCAAATTGAATTCAGCCATCATCTGCTGTGAATGCATTTTGTCTTTTACAGCTTCCATGGCTTCTGAACCGTTAAAGCACGGCACGCCAAGGCGCTCGAGGTGACGAATAACCGCTAATGTAAAATATGTCACATCCGCGGAAATCCGCGTCATAACAAAATCAGGCAGTTGGACAATATGACTGTCAATCATCACACTGTCACGGTCATCGCGGGTCACAATCAAATCGAATTGCTCGGGGCGATACACAGAAACATTAATACCTTGCCGTCTTCCGGCTTCGATAAAGCGGCGTACTTCGTAAGCACCAGCCTCGTGGGATTCAAAGTCACCGTCAAAAAGTATCCAGCATTCCATAAAAGAACCTATATGTTGTTACGACAAACGCATCTTACCACAAAATCGCCACAATTTCACTTTAATTCCGGTTTTTCGTTTAAGAGTCCTTTGTTTTCAGATATATAGAATAGACGAACAAAGCTCTATTTTACGTAAAAAGGCACGAATCAATGGCACTTAACATACTTATCATTGGCGATCCGGTTCCCGAATTAAAACCCGGCAAGGAAACGACGCTTGCGCTGATAAACGAGGCGCAGACGCGCGGATACCATATAGACTACTGCACAGCGGCTGAACTCTGCCTGCAAAACGGACAGGTCCTAGGGCTGGTCCGGCACATGCGTCTTACCGGAAATTTTGACGATTATTTTGATCTGGGTGATGAAGAAATCAAGAATCTGGCCCGATATGACATGATTCTTCTGCGTTCGAACCCGGATGGCTATAAACGGATGAACACCTTTTATATCCTGGATGCCCTGGCTGACAAAGTATTCATCAGCAATGACCCGCGCGGCATACGGGAAATGCATGGTAAATTCTTTATCTCGAACTTTCCTGACTTTATTATCCCCTATTCGATCTGCGAACACCCCGCCCATTTCGAGGCATTCTTAAACAAACATAATGATGTCATTGTAAAACCGGTGAATGGTTTTGGCGGCAAAGGCATCGTCAGGATCAAAGAAAAGCCCGCCGATATCGAAGCCCGCTTTAACGAGCTTTATGCCGCCTATGACAATGAACCCTTTATTGTCCAACAATTTATTCCCGATGCTGTAAAGGGCGACAAACGGATCATCATGTTTGATGGCAAACCCGTCTGTTCGCTGCTGCGCGTTCCCAAAGACGCTGACAGCCTTGCCAATGTGACCCAAGGCGCCACGGTAGAAGCCACCAGCCTGACTCCGCGTGAAGAGATGCTGTGCGAAGAACTGGGCGGTATCCTGCAGGATTACGGTATGTTCTTTGTGGGTGTTGATATGCTTGGCGATTATCTGACCGAACTTAATGTCATTTCTGTCGGTACTGTTGTACCCGCAAACGCGCTTTACGGCATTAAACTAGAAGAAACCTATTGGGATATGCTGGAAAACCGTTACAAGATCTGGAAGGCCGACCATGCCTGATATTGCTGATACTCTGGCACTGTTAAAGCAGAATATTGAAAAAACGGCACTGGAAAGTGGCCGGAGGGCAGATGACATTAATCTTGTCGCCGTCAGCAAGCGCCAGCCGGTAGAGAAAATTATCAAGGCGCTCGAGGCCGGACAACGCTTTTTTGGCGAAAACCGGATTCAGGATGCCCAGAAAATCTGGCCTGATCTGGCCACACGCTATCCTGATAAAATCCTCCATCTGATCGGGCCGCTGCAATCCAACAAAACCGCAGAGGCCGTAAAGCTGTTTGATGTCATCGAAACCATCGACCGGCCAAAAATTGCCCGCGCCCTTGCCACAGAAATGGCCGCCCAAAATAAAAACCTGCCCTGTTTTATACAGGTCAATACAGGTGCAGAAGCCCAAAAATCAGGTGTTTTGCCAGAGGATCTGGAAGATCTGTATCAATTGGCAAAAACAGAGCTGGGATTAAATATCGTTGGCCTGATGTGTATTCCCCCCATGGATGAAGCATCGGGGCTACATTTTTCGCTGCTTCGTAAACTGGCGCAGAAATTTAATCTACCGTATTTAAGCATGGGGATGAGCAGCGATTATCAGACCGCAATCAAATTCGGTGCGACCCATATCCGGGTTGGCACAGCTTTATTCGGCGCGCGCGATGACTGATTTATTTTAAATATAATCCGGCAACGCGGGCAAACTCTCTGAACTGTTCCAGTGAAAATCGTACTGCCGCCGCACCAACATGGCCGCCGCCATTCTGGCCATATTCACGGCCAATCTCACCAGCAATCAGACTGACATCAACCGTCCGGTCACTGCGCAGGCTAAACTTGACGGTTTCATTCTCATGATAGCTCCAGACGATGCCGACCTTGGATTCATGCGGGCACTCTTCCATCAGACGCGGCATAAATTCATGTCCCAGGGTATACATATCAGCATGGACAATCGGTACCTTTGTCAGTTCAGGCGCTGTTTCAAGACTGCTTAAGTCAATAAAGCCGATCTCGTCGATGACTTCGTCAATTTTTTCCAAATGCTGTCGGCGCGGCACTTCACCCGCTTTTTCAAAATACGCTATATCTTCGGCCTGACACAACGTATCTATATCAGGGATAAGTTGTTCCAAAGGCCGCTCGACATCAATATCCCCTAAAAAGGAAGCAATCAGAAAAAACTGATCTAATGAGCTGAATTTTTCCGGCTGATACAGATCAAGCTGTTCGACAAGCTGGACAAACAGAGGTCTCTTGGCCTGGGCAAAAACATCAAAAGCAATGCCTGCGCCCGATCGCGTCATATCAAACAGAATTTTACATTTCGGATGATCATGGTACAGGGCCAGATCTTTTTGAGCAGAAATATGGTGATCATAAATTTCTATGCCCTTAACCTGATCAATAATTGTTTCCAATACCTGACGATGGGGCGCGAAATCAACAAACATAACGATGGTTTCAGGCGTTACATTTTGTAAGATTGTCTGTTCAATCGTTTCATGATCGGCATGATCCAGACCAACATACTGTGCATCCTGACCGTAATATTTATGAACGGCCCAAGCAGCAACAGCGCCGTCAAGGCAAGGATAATGATAAAAAACCGTCCGCGGTTGGTGAAAAACCATGTTGTTTATGCCGCCGTACTAAGTTGATGGGTTTTAATATAATCACGGGCCGATTCAAGCCGTTTAATGCTCTCCTCCTGTCCCAGAATTTCCATGACTTCGGCCAGACCCGGGCTTTGCATGCGTCCGGTCAGGGCAAGGCGGATCACCGGACCAAATTTACCGAATTTAAGCTCCATATCCTCAACGGTTTTATGTAGCAAAGATTCCAGCGCTGTCGCTGTAAAATCATCGGTCTCGGCAAGGCGTCCGGCCACTGTTGCCAGTACCGTATCCGAAATCTCGGTTTTAAAGAATTTATTGACGCCCTTTTCTTGATACTCCTGAGGCGCTGTATAAAAATAGGCCAAGGCATCAGGAAACTCCGCCAGCAGACTGCAGCGTTCTTTAACCAGACTGGCGGCCTGTGGCAACCAGTCAACATCAGCCGCATAACCAGCCTCCGTTAAAAACGGTTTGATCCGGGAAACCAGATCATCATTGTCGATACTACGAATATGCCAGCCATTAATGTGCAGATATTTATCTTCGTCAAAATTGGCATTTGATTTGCTGAATCGCTCAAGACTAAAGGCCTGCACGAGCTCGTCAAGTTCGAACAATTCTTTCTCGTCCGGCGCTGTCCAGCCCAATAACGCAATATAATTCGCCGTTGCTTCGGGCAAATAGCCAAGCTGCCGACGTGCGGTTACACTGACAGGATAGCGCGGATCGGCATCTTCATCACGCTTACTCATCTTTTTGCCGCCCTTCATAATCAACGGCAAATGCAGGAATTGCGGCACATCAAAACCCCAGGCCTGATAAAGCAGTGTTTGTTTGGCCGCATTACCCAGATGCTCAACCCCGCGAATAACATGGGAAATCCCCATCAGCGCATCATCAACCGTGACAACAAAGTTATAAAGTGGTTGTAACGGCTCATCGACCGTTCCCGGACGGGTAATGGCAAAATCGCCAATATGGTTATTGGCAAAACTGCATTCATCACCGCCCATCAACAGATCAGGCACCTTGGTGTCACCGCTTTCAGGTGTTTTAAAACGCAGAACATAAGGCACGCCGGCTTCAATTTTTGCCTGCGCTTCGTCCTTGGATAAGTGCAGGGCAGACCGGTCATAAACAGCCGGACGCTTTTCTGCCATGGCCTTTTGACGCATGGCATCCAGTTCTTCCATAGTTTCAAAAGCCGGATAGACCATATCCAGTTCAATCAGCTTATCAAGGTAATTACGGTAGATATCACCACGTTTGCTTTGGTATACCGGTTCTTCATCCCAATCCATGCCAATCCAGTGCATGGCTTCGATAATCTGCTCAACGCTCGCTTCCTGATGGCGGACACGATCGGTATCTTCAATCCGCAGCAAAAATTTACCACCATTGGCTCTGGCAAAAAGCCAGTTATACAAAGCGGTGCGAAGCCCGCCCAGATGTAAAAATCCGGTCGGTGAAGGGGCGTAACGTGTGCAAAGCAGTTTATCTGACATGATCATTTCCTGTGATTGATTCAGCTGTTTTTACCAGATATTTCAAGGACTGTCACTTATCCTTTTGGTCGGACTCCTCAACAGGATACAGCTGACTGACCCCGAATCCGGCCCGGGGCACAGCGACAAAATCGCCTGTTTCGACAGGCGCTTCCTGGCCACGAAGAATCTGATGAATCGCAAAGCCCAAAATCAACGTCGAGACCATAGCGCTATAGAGCATCAAACCATAATCGCTGGTCACGGAAATCACCATTGTCGCCAGCAGCGGGCCAATAATCGCGCCGGTGGCGTTAATATTTAACAATGTGCCACTGGCCTTAACAACCTGCCCCGGTCTCAGATAATCATTAACGAGCGCAATAAACAGCGAATGCAGGGCATTGTTAACACCACCAAAGAAAAGCGCGGCGATCAAGTATTTCCACAACGCCCCTGAGGTCCCATTAAAAGGCGTGAAAAACAGGAACAAGGCAATGCCGATGGCCAGAACCTCCATAGCGACAATCATCTGTCTGCGCCCCAGCTTATCCGAGAAATAACCGATCGGCCATTGCAGCGCCATGCTACCCATATACATCACACCGATAAATAAAGCCACCTGCGGGTTGGTCATACCAATCCGGCTAAGGAACACAGCCCCGATCCCCCAGAAAGAGCCCATAATCGCCCCGGTTGAAAAACAGCCAACCGTTGCAAGTTTTGAAGTTACAAACAGCTTTTTTAATGAAAAATGCTCGACTTCGATCTCTACCGGCTGCGGTGTCTGACTGGCCGACAAAGGGATCAATGCCATAGACAGGAAAATCGATGCCGCCGCAAACAATGTAAAACTATCCGGACTGGCAAAATAGATCAAAGCCTGACCAATCGCCATGGCCGTATAGTTGGTGATTGTGTAAAAGGACAGTATCTGACCCCGTTCATGATTTTTACAAATCAGATTCAGCCAGCTTTCCATGACCATATAAAGGGCCGCAATACAGGCCCCATACACAAGACGGGCAAAAATCCAGCTTACAGGCTCGACATAAATGGCAAGCCCCAGCGTCACGGCGGAGGCCGCAGACGCAAAAATACCAAATGTCCGGATATGGCCGACCTTGCTGATCAGCGGGGCACAGATCATCGTGCCAAAAATGAAGCCGACAAAATAGGCCGATGCAATCAAACCAATGGCAAGATCAGAATAGCCTTCTGCCGTGGCCCGCAGACCAACAACGGTATTCAGCAAGGCATGGCCGAAACACATGATCCCGAAACTGATCAGCAACGCCGTAATGGACTGCAAACGGTTGAAGATATGGTTATGGGGGCTAAGCTGCAAACGTGACTTCATTTTTTACCCCGCCGAATAGGATCTTTAAGTGATCTGAAACAGGTAAAACAAATCACAGAAAAAGTCCATTAAAGAAGCTAATATCAAGTAAAAAATTCATTCAAAAAGAAAGAAATAACTATAGGAAATAATCAGCGCCGGTATCGCACTATACAATGTCGCAATTATTGCCGCTTTGGGTGCGACCGCAATGGCCGGAAATAAAGCATCACCATCATTACTGATGGCATTACCGATCTGGGCTGAAAGCGGAATAAAACCATTTAGATACAAGGTCGTGACAATGATCTGTGGTCCGCAACCGGGCAGAAACCCGACCAAAATCCCCATCAATGGCAATGTCCAGCCCACGGCGGTAAACAAGGCCTTTAAATCAAGATGCAGGATGTTAACGGCAAATTCAAACAGGAAGAACGCCACAACGACCCAGATGGTAATAAACGCCGTATCTTCGATTACACGGCTGATCAGACTATAGCCGCCTTCATCGGAAATAAAATTCGCAATGGGTATGCGACCATTTAGCCCCGTCCAGACCGCAACCAGACTGAAAATACCAATCAGGCCAAGTCCGTTTTCAAGTTCCGGTGGAATTTCTATCATAAAGGCCATCATCCCGCCGACCACCATTCCGGGTAGCATGACCAAAAAAGCAAACCATTCCAGACGTTTCATAACCAGTGACGCCGTCTGATTGGCCTCTGAAAATTCAGAAACAGATGCACCGTCTTCTTTTTGCTCCATGCGCAGGAATTCGGGGCCATGGATCATATCGACCACCATTCCGGTTATGATACCGCCTAACAAGGAAACGCCAAGCACATACATCGCCGTTAACGGTTCAGCTGCGATCAGCAGAAAAGCAGCATCACCCATAGTTGCCGTTAATACAGCAATAACGCCGCCAAAACTGACCTGACCTTTGACATACTGGGTCAGTACAATAATAGCACCGCCGCAACCCGGTAAGGCACCCAGAAATGCTGATGTAACCACCTGCCATTCAGGATGGCGCAGGTTAAAAGTCCCAAAATTAAATTTAAACAGCCGTTCAACACCGTAAATTAAAAACAGCGTAAAACCGACAAAAACAGAGACAGACAGATACGCATCGACAAAGCTCTGCCTTAAAACAGCGCCCAGAACCGTATCGGAAAGTAAGAATATGCAGACAGCCAGAATAACCAGCGCTTTGATAAAACTATCGCGGTCCGATCCATAGCGGACAAAGAAATTCCGGGTAAAATCATTCTTGTTCAGCACAAATAACACCATTTACAAAGTTGCACGGTGCTACCATAACCCATTCTGCTAAAATAAATCTATAATTTTCAACTTGCTGCCATCAATAAGGGGATTAAAGTCAGCCAGACCAATATGACGGCGACCATCATCCACAGCTGCGTATAATTGATAAAGTCAGATTGCGTTTTGGTTTTCAGACGCTGAAAAATTTCATGCCAGGTGATAGCGACAAAATCTCCTTGGGAAATGAAACCAGTGACATTGTTTTTTTCATCAACAATCGGCATATGACGGAAACGTCCTTGCGACATACGGCGCATCGTTTTGGTGACCTCATCATCTTCATTGGCCGTTTTCAGATTACGGGTCATGACGTCTTTTAAGGCCAGATCATTGATATCACGCCCCTCACCGGCAACTTTCATCAGTAAATCACGTTCTGTAAAAATACCTGATAAGGTGCCGTTTTCCGATACCAGTGTCGCGCCATAATTCAGAGATTTCATTTTTTGCACAGCATCAACCACTGGCGTTTTTGCCTCTAACATCAAGACCTCGCCGCGGTCATGATATTCCGGTATATCTTTAATCTTCATAACTGGAACCTCCTTCTCGTTATAAATACCAACGAAAATAACCGGAAACAGTTCAAAATTATGAAAATAAAATTACATCATAAGTCTCCCGAATAAAATTGCCAAGGATCCATCCCCTTGGTGTCCGGCAATAGAAAATTAGCGGTTAACACATTAATTTATATGGGGCTGTACCAGTTAACTGAAAAAAGTTACTGGTATGGATATGAGAAAAAGTAGATTAAGCAAAGAAAAACAATCTCGTTTGATAGAGCATTTTGTAGCAGGAACGACTGCCAGATGCGCAGCAGATTTGGTTGGTGTTAATTTCAAAACCGCAGCCTATTATTTCCACCGTTTGCGTGAAATCATAGCGGCAGAAACAGCCAATGAAGTGATGCTTTCGGGTGAATTTGAAGTTGATGAAAGCTATTTTGGTGGCACCAGAAAAGGCAAGCGCGGCCGTGGTGCGGCGGGTAAGGTTCCTGTGTTTGGAATCCTCAAACGCGACGGCAGGGTTTACACACAGGTCATCCCAGATGCTGCCAGCAAGACATTAATGCCTATCATCCGTGATAAAATTCAGCCGGACAGCATCGTGTATTCAGATTGCTGGCGTGGGTATAATGTCTTAGATGTTTCCGAGTTTAAACATTACCGAATTAACCATTCAAAATTGTTTGCTAACAAGCATAATCACATCAATGGGATCGAGAACTTCTGGAACCAAGCCAAGCGGCACATGCGGAAATTTAATGGTATTCCTGCCAAGCATTTTGGACTATTCTTGAAGGAATGTGAGTGGAGATTTAATAACCCGAACCCACAAACACAATTTAAAAAAAATTAAACAATGGGTTAAACAACATATGGGCTAGGGTCTGAACCCAATTTAACCTCTTGATTTATTTGCGGTTGGTGTGGTTCACTGTTGATAAACAGGAGGTATCACATGGCAAGATTTGATTTAACCGATGCAGAGCGGGCTACTATCCAGCCGCTTTTACCCAGACAGAGCCGCGGTCCCCGCCGTAAAAACGACCGTCGAATTTTAAACGGCATTTTCTATATTCTCCGCACAGGCGCACCGTGGCGGGATTTACCGG
>Ga0136590_1000687_pt1 | contig 15488 bp, 6 predicted proteins | sample AntRauMFilla3765_FD_104934 | JGI IMG/M metagenome (GOLD analysis project Ga0136590, IMG submission 104934) | Saline lake microbial communities from Rauer Islands, Antarctica - Metagenome Filla 3 #765 | ecosystem: Environmental > Aquatic > Non-marine Saline and Alkaline > Saline | place... | reverse complement strand
CTTCATTTTTTTATCTAATTGCAAATAACGCAATTGGACCAACTCTTCATTGAGCTTGAAATTAGATTTGTTGTTTTTGTAGTATTCATCCACATCAGATGAATCAATAACATCTTTTAATTCCCTTTCTATAAGAGCATCTTTATAAGCTTTTTTAAACAGCTGCTCCTCATATTTTTTAGCCAACTCTCTAAAATCAATTTGTTTTTCTTCTGGCAAATTCAGCTTGGCCCTATCCAACAAAAGTTTATCTGTTGCCCAATTCTGAATATAAGTTTTTGCTGCGATTGTACTATCCTGTTCAGACAAGTCCTTTGAAATATGTTGGTTGAGCTCATCAAATTCTAGGTAATGGGTGTTCACCCGTGCGACGTAATCTGAATTTTCTTTTTCTGAAAAAAGAGAACAAGCCCCTAAGGTAAAGGAAAATAAAATCAATAGTATTAACTGTTTATTTCTCAAGTTCTTCTTTTAATTGTTTTAAAACGTCATTATTAATTTCGACATCATAATCAGCTCTCAATTCTGAAACTACATCTTCTTCTTTTTGATTCTGAAGATGACTTATGATTTTACCATTTACTTCTTTAAATTCTGGGATTTTTGAAATTTCAACTTCCTTTACATCCATTATCATAAACTGGTCCAAGTGCTTATATATTTTACTCAATCCCTCTTTAAATTTAAATTTTTTCGGAAGTTTGTCTGAATCTTCAGCAAGAGTCACTTCTTCAATAATTATATTTTCCGGTAAATTAATAGCCAAAGTGTCTGTCTTGCTTCTCTTTTTCAATTCTGATCTAAGAGTTTTCAGTGATTTTTTGTCTTTAGAAGTGTAAAGCTGTCCTTGCACTTTAGAAGGAATGACAAACTCTTTTTTGTGATTTTCATAATACTTCTTTTGTGCTAAAGAATCTTTTGAGACTGGCTCCCAGATTTTAGCTGACATATAATCAAAAATCAAAATACCGTTTTTGTATTCATCAATTTTCTCCCCGAACTCTTTATCGATTTCTGGTAATTTGGTCTTGTGATAGTTGAGAAGTTCACTGTACACAAGATCATCAACAGCGGTTTCGAGGACAACCTCATTAGCTGGTAATTTGGATAAGCTGCGTTGCTGTCTTTCCAGATATTCCCCGAAGGTTTTATAATCTACTTGATGGTCTTCTACACGAAAAATGAATTGAGACGTAGACGTTTCATCAGGCTCATAATTCCATTTTCCTTTAGAAAAACTTTCATCCATTAAACCCAAAAAGTGATTTTTAGCTTTTTCGCTAATTTCTACTTCGTACAATTGCTCTAAATCTTCTTTGATTTTGGAAACTAATACTTTTGAACGCGAAGAACTTTTAAGTCTTCTCTTATAATCATCCTTCACCTCATCGTAAGGCTCTAAAGGAATAGTTTCAATTAATTTGACAATATGCCAGCCAAATCTTGTCTTGAAAGGCTCGGTATAATCGCCTTCATTTTCAAGTTCGTAGGATTCGTTTTCATAAACTTTTGAATTTAATCCTCCCAGACTAAAAGGCGAAACATAACCTCCATTACTTGCTGTATTGGGATCCTGACTGTATTTGATCGCCAGCTCGTGAAAGTCTTCACTTTCTTGTAAACGCTTGTATATCTTTTGAATTCTTACCTCTGGATCCTGAAGGGAATCGCTTGGAAGCAACATGATATGAGCCGTTTTTAACTGACCTTTGGATGGACGCTCACCAGTCTTTTTGATAATATGGTAGCCAAAATCTGTTTTCACAGGGTCGGAGACTTCTCCAACTTCTAGGTTGTAAGCTGTATTTTCAAACTCGTAAACCATCTTGAAAGTATTGAACCAGTTAAGATCACCTCCATTGGCTTTCACCGAAGGATCATCAGAAAACTGTTTGGCTAAACTTTCGAAATCTTCACCATTTTCAATACGCTTTTTTAGCATCAAAGCTTTTTGATAAACAGCAGTTGTATCGGCTTCAGTATTTGGAAGGTTTAATAAAATATGGCTGGCTCTCACTTCAGTTTTGGTTCTGTCATAAGTTTCTTTCACCATGGCTTCGGTCACTTCACCATTGGATATGTAATTATCAGCTATTTGTTTATAATACCTACCGAACTCTTTTTGGAAAGAAGGAAGGGTGTCTAGTCCAAGGTGATAAGCAGACTTAAGCTTTAAGTGGAAATTTATGAATCGATCGAGGTGTTGTTCAATAGATTCGTTCGATGAGGAAATGAGATCAGCATTTTTTTGAAAAGAATTCACAAATTCTTCAACTTTGTGTTCGTCATCATTAATTTTAAAGAGAACTTCATTTTTAATTTGAGCATTGGAAACAAAACATATGAGACATATGCAAATACTAAAAAGTGATTTCATTTTTAAAATTTTGGAAGCAAAAGTAAGAAAAATGCCAATGCACACAATGTTTAAGTTTTTTTAAAAAATGCCGTTTACAGCCTCAACTTTAGAAAGATAAAAGTAAACTTGCCTTATGAAATATATTACTGAAGTTATTATTGATAAACCCAGACAAGAGATTATCGATGCTTTTGAAAATCCCGATTTGCTTCCACATTGGCAGCGTGGCTTGAAACGAAGTCGTGTAATTAGCGGAGAAAATGGAGAAGTTGGCACTAAGAGGAAACTTTACATCACCATGGAAGGACAATCTATAAAAATGACGGAGATCATATTAAAAAAAGACTTACCAAACGAATGGCATGGGCGATACACTTCTAAAGGAATGGAGAGCACTCAAAAAAATTACTTTGAAGCGATAAATGAAAATCAAACCAAATGGACGTCTTACAGTGAATTCAAATTCTCAGGGTTTATGGTATTAGTTAGTAAATTGCTTCCGGACATATTCAAAAAAAGATCAAAAGTCGTTCAGCAAGATTTCAAAGCGTTCATAGAAGAAGGTAAGAGTGTGAAAACAAATTAGGTAAGGTTTGTTTTCATATTTATATTGACTTTATTTGTAAAAAAAAAAAATGAAACACATAATTTGCATCGCCTTATTAGCGCTTAGTTTTACCTCTTTTTCCCAAACCAAAGTGGGTACAGTCAATAACGAATACATCCTTTCCCAGATGCCAGAGATCAAAGATGTAGAAGAAAAATTAAAAGTCTACAGCGCCAAACTAGACAGTACCATTCAAGAAAAGTATGTTGCTTACCGTGAAGTTTTGGACGATTACAATGAGAAGGAAAAAGAAGGCATGAACGATGTGATGAAAAAAATAAAGCAAAAAGAAATTGTTGATCTAGAAGAAGATCTCAAAAAGCTTCAGCAAAATTCATCGCAAATGCTACAACTGCAACAAGATGAATATTTGAGACCGCTTTACAACAAAATTGGTACTGCTATCGAAGAAATCGTCAAAGAAGAAGGTTTCACTCAAATTTTTGATGAAAACAACAGTATCATTTATATAGATCCTGAATTTGATATTACTCTTAAGGTTATTGACAAACTTGGTATCGAAATTAAAGAAGAATCAGCAGATGTGATTCCAGAGGGAAATTCTGGTAATTAGATTCTAACTCATCTTAAAAACAAAAAGCTCGAAATTTACATTTCGAGCTTTTTTAATAGATATATATTCTGAAAATCTATCTGCTGTAGTTTGGTGCTTCTTTGGTAATAGAGACACTATGAGGATGACTTTCCATAACTCCGGAGGCTGTGATTTGCACAAATTCTCCGTTTTCCTTCAAGGTTTGAATATCTTTTGCACCACAATAGCCCATACCAGCTCTTAAGCCACCGATAAATTGAACCATGCTTTCTACCAATTCACCTTTGTAAGGCACCCGTCCCACAATGCCTTCAGGAACTAGCTTTTTGATATCATCTTCTACATCCTGGAAGTATCTGTCCTTAGAACCTTTATCCATAGCTTCTATAGAACCCATCCCTCTGTAAGATTTAAACTTTCGTCCTTCATAAATGATAGTTTCTCCTGGAGATTCTTTAGTTCCCGCAAGTAACGACCCTAGCATCACACAATCTGCTCCTCCTGCAATCGCTTTAGGAATATCTCCCGTATAGCGAATACCTCCATCGGCAATCACTGGAACTCCAGAGCCTTTAATAGCTTCTGATACTTCCATAACTGCAGATAATTGAGGAAATCCAACTCCTGCAACAATTCGAGTGGTACAGATAGAACCTGGTCCAACCCCAACTTTTACGGCATCAGCTCCAGCCTCAACCAAATATTTTGCTGCTTCGCCAGTAGCTATATTTCCTACGACTACATCCAATTTCGGGAATTCTTTTTTGATAACCTTTAGTACATCAACAACACCTTTAGTATGTCCATGAGCAGTATCGATAACTACAGCATCTACGCCTGCTTTTACTAAAGCAGCGGCACGCTCTACGATATCGTTGGTCACTCCCAATGCAGCAGCCACTCTCAATCTACCATATTCATCCTTATTGGCTGAAGGCTTCTGGGTCAGTTTTGTGATGTCTCTAAATGTGATGAGACCGACAAGCTTATTATGCTCGTCAACAACTGGAAGCTTTTCAATTTTGTGCCTTTGTAAAACGACCTCAGCTTCTTTAAGCGAAGTCCCCTTACTTACAGTCACCAAATTTTTGGTAGTCATGACCTCTTTAATTGGTCGGTCGTTTTTAACTTCAAATCGCAAGTCCCGGTTGGTGACAATACCAATCAAGCGGTTAGCATCGTCTACAATAGGAATCCCTCCAATACTGTGCTCTCTCATGCTATCATTCGCATCCTTAACTGTAGCGGTGATGGGTAAAGTGACAGGATCTATGATCATCCCACTTTCTGCTCGCTTGACACGTCGCACTTTTAAGGCCTGCTCTTCAATAGTCATGTTTTTATGAAGAACCCCTATACCTCCTTCCTGAGCAATCGCAATGGCCATTCTAGATTCTGTTACCGTATCCATGGCTGCAGAAACAATAGGAACATTAAGAGTAATATTTTTGGTGAATTTGCTTTGAATGCTGACTGTTCTGGGAAGAACATCTGAATAAGCTGGAACTAAAAGAACATCGTCGTAAGTAAGACCTAGTCCTTTGACTTTTGAATTTGTCATTGCAATTAGATTTAATTGCGTGCAAATATACATCAATTGTGGTTAAGCGGCTGAAACTTTAAGGTTTAGTTTAGAAGATGAGAAATTGAATAGCAATTTTAATAAATGGTCGTAATCCTCATCGAAGACTTTAAAATTTTTAGCATTAAAAATTGTTGAATGTAAGATCGTTTGGTCTAGGAAAACTCAACATAAAAGAAAACAACTGCTGACTTAAATCATTACACCTTAAGAATCAGCTCATTATTTTTATTTATTAAAAACATTAAAACTTACATCAGCTTTCAATTTCATTATTTATGGAAGATAGACAAACAGTTTCGTTCAACATTAGTTTTCTGAAAGAGAGTGCCATCAATTTGGCCAAAACCCATAAGGTTTCATCTACTTACCGTAATCCGAAACCTATTAAGCCAATTCTTCAAGATTCAAAACAGATTCTTAACGAAACTTATCGAACACTTTCAAAAAGATTAAAATCTGAAAAAGAAATTTCATCAGCGTCAAAATGGCTATTGGATAATTTTTATATTATTCAGGAACAGATTGTTGAAATTTCTGTTGATTTTCCAAGAGCATATCAAAGATCTATTCCCATATTATTAGAAGGTGAGTATAAAGGCTATCCCAGGATTTATGAAGTAGTACGCAACATACTTATTCATACTGATAATGTTTTAGATAGTGAAGTCTTGTTGGAATATATCCGGTCATATCAGGAAGAAGAGACGCTCAAGTTGGGAGAACTTTGGGCCATTCCCATTATGATTCGTTTGTTTTTGATACAAATCCTGTCAGAAAAAGCCTCACAGATTTTGCAACAAAAAAGGATATCAAATGAAGTTGATGATTTTATAAAAGAAATTGAAAATAAAAACTTGCAGGAACCAGGAGTATTTTCTCATGCTATATCAAATTGGGTGAGAGCTCGATCAGGAAAACTAGGTCTATTATACCTTATAGAGTTATTCAATAATCTTTTTTCTGCTGACCTACTTCAAGAAGAGCAAAAACGTTGGTTCAATTACCGTATAAGTAAATATGATGTAAACCTAGAAGATGCGATTAATTTAGAAGCAAAAAAACAATCAAGGCTTCAATTAAATATTCAACATGCAGTGGTCTCTTTAAGAGAAATAACTGAAACTGATTGGTCTGGTTTTGTAGAGGATTGTTCTGTCATAGACCGTATCTTAATGATGGATCCTGCCAGGCAATATTCAGCAATGGATTTTTCAACAAGAGATAGATACCGACAGGGCATTGAGAAATTAAGCAGACGGTCAAATCTTTCCGAAACCGAGGTTTCATATTCTGCTCTGCATTTAGCAAAAGAATACGCTAATAACAATACTGACGTTAATGATGATTTGCTACAGGATGATGTAAAGCAGCATATAGGCTACTATATAGTTGGAAATGGATATGAGGAAATGACTAAGAAAGTCAATTATTCATTTCCGCTTAAAGAAAGATTTATAAGGCTATTTGAAAAAAACTTCTCTTTATACTTGATAGTACTTTTATGTTTCACCGTAGTATTTGTGTGGGTTTTGTTAGAAATGACAGGAGCAATGAACTCCTCAATAAAGGTTATAGCAATTGTAATTCTGGTGGCTTTTTTTCCAGCTCTTGATTTTTCAATAACACTTATAAACAGGTTTTTTAATATTTTACTGTCTCCCCGCGTGCTTCCCAAAATGAATTACAAAAAGAGAATACCTGCAACATCAAGGACACTTGTAGTTATTCCAACTATGATAACCTCTAAGGATGATGTTCTCCGTCAAATTGAAAAATTAGAAATACATTCTTTAGCAAATCCAGATTTTTCACTTCAGTTCGCTTTGCTTTCAGATTTTGAAGATGCAAATAAAAAAATCTTAGAAGGTGAAAATGAAATATTAAAAACAGCTGAAAATGCAATTAATGATTTAAATAAAAGGTACGCGTCAGAGTATGGAAATCGATTTTTCATACTCCACCGAGAACGCTTATGGAATAAATTGGAAAATGTTTGGATGGGATGGGAAAGAAAACGAGGAAAACTGGAAGAATTGAATTCATTGATTTGCAATCCAAACTCAAAAACATCCTACACAATAATATCAAGTGATTTTTTAAATTCATTAAATTCAAATCCCGTTCAATTTGTTATCACACTTGATGCAGATACAAAATTGCCACCTGATTCAGCAAAAAAACTGATAAGTACAATTGCTCATCCACTTAACAGGGCATGGTATGATCCTAAAAAGAATAGAATTACCAGAGGCTATTCAATTATACAACCTCGTATTTCTTTCTCCCCGGAATCGGCTAGACGTACATGGTTTTCAAAAATATTTTCAGGAAATGTAGGCATAGACCCTTATTCTGCTGCTATATCAGATATTTATCAAGACCTGCTAGGTGAAGCAATTTTTACTGGTAAAGGAATTTATGATGTCAAAGTTTTTAATCAAGTATTATGTAAAAAGTTTCCTGAAAATAGGATTCTTTCTCACGACTTGCTTGAGAGTAATTACTTAAGGGCAGGTCTAGCCACCGATATTGAATTATTTGACGATTACCCAAGCACTTATAGCAGTTATACTAAGAGGGCTCATCGTTGGGCTAGAGGAGATTGGCAGATTGCTGCATGGCTTTTTTCAAAAGTTCCTGGTCAAGATGGGAAAAATCGAAACCCATTAAATCTTCTATCAAAATGGAAAATATTTGATAACCTTCGTAGGTCGTTGAATTTTTTGTTTTTAACAATTTTCTTTGTAGCTGGATTATTCTTATTGCCAGGATCATGGTGGATTTGGATTGGGGCGACTTTGGGAATCTTGGCGTTTCAGATATACGTGAACCTATCGAGCGACCTGCTAAACCGTCCGGCGAGAGTAGGATGGCAACTTTATATGGAGAAAGTAATCGATAATCTCAAAATAAATTCAGTTCAGACCATTTCAACAGTCATAATTTTTCCTCATCAGGCATTCAACCAACTAGATGCTGTTCTAAAATCCTTATTCCGACTATTTATATCAAAAAAAGGGTTGCTTGAATGGGAAACCGCCTCATATTCTGAAGGAGAAAGCCCTAATTCATTAAACTCCTATTTTCGATTAATGTTGATTTCTGTACTATTGGGTGTTTTCATATTTGTAACTGCTATTGTTATTGCTCCATCCTACCTCTGGTTTGTTACCCCGATTTTTGTGTTATGGGCTGGATCACCATTTTATGTTTGGTATATCAGCCAACCTATAAAAAAACGTGTTACGGTAGTTAGTGACAAAGACCGGCAAAGACTTCGTATGTATGCCCGACGTACTTGGTTTTATTTTGAACGTTTTGTTAATGAGGAACATAACTGGCTTCCTCCAGATAATTATCAGGAAGATCCACCTCTACCAGTCGTAGAAAAAACCTCTCCTACCAATATGGGATTAGGACTTGTATCCAATCAGGCAGCATATAACATGGGGTATATAACTATAGGCAAATTATTAGAACGACAACAAAAATCTCTACATGCCATAAATGAACTCGAAAAGTATAAAGGTCACTTTTTTAACTGGTATGAAACCAGGCTTGGTGAAGTTTTAGACCCCAGATATATCTCAACTGTAGATTCTGGAAACCTGGCTGCAAGTTTAATTGTTATAAAAGAAGCAATTAAGGAAGTGATGAGCACCAGAGGGATCAACAAAAACTTCATGACGGGGTTAAAGGATTCTCTTCTCACAATAAGAGAAATTTTTGAAGAATTGAATTCTAAGAACCTTCTTCCTGAAAATTCTTTAAATCAGGTTTTTCATTTCACCACTTTGATGCTTGAGAAACTAGATACTGAAGAAAAATTAAATCACCACATTAGCCTTGATCTACTTAGGGTTTTAAAGGAAAACGCTGTTGGTTTAAGTGCAGTAAATCTTCTTTCCACCAAAGATTCGATGGATGACAGAAAGATCGAGAACTTATTGTTTTGGATTGAAAGCCCATTAAAGTTAATTGAAGAGGCAATAGATGAATACAAATGTCTACTACTACCAGATGAAATTGATGTTCATGCCTATTCACCTCATGAGTTAGGTATTTTACTTAAGAATAATAATAACGACTGTTTTCAACTTCTGGAAAATTGGCAAAATCAAGCGAATCATATTATATCACTTTCAGAAAAAATAATTAATGATATGGATTTTTCTTTTCTGTATCTCAAAAAAAGAGGACTGTTTAGTATTGGTTATAATCTAGACACAGCTCAACTAGACAAAGGCGCCTATGATCTCTTGGCTAGCGAAGCAAGAATTGCCTCTTATATTGCTATTTCAAAAGGAGATGTTCCTGTGGAGCACTGGTTTCGATTAAGCAGAAGACTAACTAAAATTAATCGTGAAGAAATTTTGCTTTCCTGGGGTGGAAGCATGTTTGAATACTTAATGCCATTACTTTTTATGCGTTCGTTTCAAGATACTATATTAAGTCACACTTATAAAAATGTAATTAATTGGCAAAAAGTATATGGCAACAAGCGGGATCTTCCGTGGGGTTTTTCTGAGAGTGCTTATTATTTTCTCAATATCGCTCATTTGGAGTGCCTGGGCTTGGATTAAAACGTGGCTTGGCTGATGAGTATGTTGTTGCACCCTATGCTTCATTGCTTGCCCTAATGGTAGATTCTGAAGTTTCAATTCAAAACTTGAAAAGAATTGAAAAATCAGGCGGTTTAGGACTCTTGGGGTTCTACGATGCCATTGATTACACCCCCTCACACATGTTAAATGAAGAGCAATTTAAAATAGTAAAAATATTCATGGTCCATCATCATGGCATGAGTTTGATAGCACTTGATAATTTTCTCAATAACTGGACGATCAATAACAATTTCCATTCTGACTCGTCAGTAAAAAGTTTAGAACTCATTTTACAAGAAAGAATACCGAGAGGAGTCCCTATCAAAGAACCACACCCTATTGATGCTGAACTCGAACCGCGTATAAAATCATCTACGAGTAATATAGTAGAGCATTATGGAATAAATGAACTCGATATGAGTCCACCAAGATTACATACACTCTCAGATGGAAATTTCTCAGCGATGATAACTCATGCTGGTACTGGTTTTTCAGTTTCAAACGGTATCAGGACAAACTCGTGGAAACCAGACCCTACTATAGACCCTCTAGGATTTTTCTTTTACATCAAAGATACAGAGGATGGAAAGTTTTGGTCTGCAATGCACCAACCAGTCAAACGAAAACCAGATAGATATGATACTTGGTTTCATAATGGTAAAGTTGAATGTTCCAGGGTCGACGACTGGATTGAAACCACTACTGAAATTTGTGTTTCTGTCGATCACCAAATTGAACTCAGAAGACTAACTCTAACCAACTATTCTGATCGCGAACGTATTCTTGAGATATCTAGTTATGCTGAAGTTGTGCTAAATAGGATGGTTGATCATAATGCGCACCCCGCATTCTCTAAACTATTTGTAGAAACGGACTATTTACCAATGCACCATTCTATTTTAGCTAAAAGAAGGCCACGTAGTAAGGAGGAAAAACCAATTTGGCTCGTTCATACTATTGCTTGTAATGAACATGACAAACCTAATTCGCTGGAATTTGAGACAGAAAGATCAAATTTTATCGGTAAAGGTAGAACTTTAAGTAATCCAATGGCAATGGATGACGGAAACCGTTTTAAAGGTTCCCAAGGAAATGTATCAGATCCGATCGTTAGCTTTCGAAAAAAAATTAAGCTTAATGCTGGACAAAAAATCAAAATTTCATTTGGCCTTGGCTTTGCTAGATCAAGGGATGAAGCAATACAAATGGCTGATATTTATGACAGTCAACAAGCTATCAATAGGGCTTTTGATCTTGCTGCCGTGCATGGCCCAGCGCAGTTAAACCATATTGCAATAAATAGCAGACAAGCGCATTACTTCCACAAATTATCTTCTTATATTTATTATGCAAACCCTTTGTACAGGACAAATAAATACCTGCTTCAACTCAATCAGAAAAAACAACATGATCTTTGGCCATATGGAATATCTGGGGATTTCCCATTGGTTATATTCCGCATCAATGATACCAAACAACTTAAACATGTAAAAACTTTATTCAAGGCACATGCTTTCTGGAGAATGCGGGGTATTGAATCTGAACTACTTATTATAAATGAACATGCCCCTGGATATATAGATGAAGTACAAGATGCAATTCAGTTAGCGATTGAGTCTTCACATGAGCGGGATATTTTCAATAAAAGAGGAGGTGTGTTTACCTGTAAGGGTGATAAAATCAAGGAGGAAGATTTCGCACTCTTATTCAGTGTAGCTCACGCTGTTTTTGAAAAAAACTTACCTGATTTCTCAAAAACAAAAGAATCTGCAGAAACCAATTCATGGTATATCGAAGGAGAAAAAACAGTGTATTCTCCCCTAAAAGAATTTGGGATTATAACAGATAATTTATTTAAAGAAAAACAGCATAAACTAAAATTCTTTAATGGATATGGTGGATTTTCTGAAGATGGAAAAGAATATCATATCCTGATTAAAAAAGATCCAGACACTGGCTTTCATATTTTTCCTCCCGCACCATGGATTAATGTAATTGCAAACACCCAATTTGGTTTTACAATTTCTGAGCGTGGCGCTGGTTATACCTGGAGTGAAAACAGCCGGGAAAATAAACTAACATCATGGTCTAATGACCCTATTACAGATTTGCACTCTGAAGCTTTTTACATTAGGGATGAAAAAACAAAGGAATACTGGTCACCTACACCTGGACCTGTTGTTGGTTCAGGATTTTACTATGTTACACACGGATTTGGTTACACAAGCTTTCATCTTACTTCTAATAATCTAGATCAAAAACTCATACAATTCGTTCCTGAAAATGAAACCGTAAAAATTTCTAAACTCATTTTGAAAAACACAGGAAGTGAAATACAAAAACTTTCTGTATTCAGGTATTTAGAGAGGGTTTTAGGTGTTGAAAGAACAAGCGCTTCCAGGTTTGTTATTCAAGAAGCTTCAGATGATGGAAAGACTATTTATGCGAGAAACAATTACAATAATGAATTTGCAGGGAGAACCGTATTTACTTCGGTCATTAATTCTTTACAAGATTCTAGTTTTCGTTTCACCACAGACCGTCAGCAGTTTATTGGAAGAAATTGCTCTTTGGACAAACCAGTTGCAATCACTTCAAAAGAATTTCTTGAAAACACAATTCAGACAGGAGGCGATTCTTGTTCAGCAATTCAAACTATTTTTGAGTTAGCACCTGGTGAAGAAGTTACTCTCATCTTTCTGGAAGGAGAAACCCAAACAAGAAATGAAGCAGATTCAATCATTCAGTATTATTCGGACATTACACAGGCAGACACTGAACTTCAAAACATCAAGAGTTTTTGGAGGAAATTGCTTTCAAAAATTCAAGTCACAACTCCTGATAAATCCTTGGATGTGATGATGAATGGGTGGTTGATGTATCAAACCATATCTAGCCGTATTTGGGCACGTACCGCTTTTTATCAGGCTGGAGGAGCATTTGGCTTTAGAGATCAATTACAGGATGCTGCTGCCGCAATATATGTAGATCCCAAATTATGCCGTAAACAAATTCTGCTGCATGCCAGACATCAATTTAAAGAAGGGGATGTGCTGCATTGGTGGCACCCTCCAACAGGGAGAGGAATTCGTTCCAAAATTACAGATGATCGTCTCTGGCTGCCTTATGCGGTAGAGTTTTATTTAAAATCTACAAATGATGAATCTATCCTGAAAGAGGAATTAACCTATATTTTTGCACGAGATCTTAAGCCTTCTGAACATGAAGCCTACCTGCATCCAAACACGCTCCAAGATAAGGGTACGCTTTATGAACACTGCTGTAAGGCCATTGATATTTCACTTCAATTTGGTATTCATGATCTACCTCTAATAGGAGGAGGAGATTGGAACGACGGTATGAACCTAGTGGGTGAAGAAGGAAAAGGAGAAAGTGTATGGCTTGGATTTTTTATCTATTATATTTTAATACGGTTTGAAAAAGTTTGCCGGACAATGAATGATATTTCTAAGGCAGATGAATACAAAACTGTAGCAGCAGATATTAAGGAAAAACTCAACACAAAAGGCTGGGACGGAGAATGGTATCTAAGGGCATTTTATGACGATGGGACACCACTTGGTTCTTCAGAAAATAATGAATGCAGAATAGATGCTATATCACAAGCTTGGTCTATTTTTTCAGAAGTTGCTTCTGAAGAACGAAGCAAACAAGCATTGACGGCTGTAGAAGAAAATCTAGTCTCTGAAGATGACAAATTAATTCGTTTACTGACACCTCCATTTAATAAAACTGAAAAAGATCCAGGTTACATTAAAGGCTATATTCCGGGAGTTAGGGAGAATGGTGGACAATATACACATGCTGCCCTATGGACAGTCAAAGCATTTGCAGAAATGGGGCTTGGTGATAAAGCTGTTCATTATTTGAATATGATAAATCCTATTAATCATTCATTAAATCAGCAATCAGCAGATAAATATATGGTGGAACCTTTTGTGGTTGCAGCAGATGTTTACGGGGAAGACCCTCTTACAGGAAAAGGAGGCTGGACCTGGTATACTGGTTCTGCTGGATGGATGTACAGAGTTGCACTAGAATCTGTCTTAGGTTTGCAATTAAATGGTGACTCCATTTTGTTGAAACCTTCCATTTCTAAAAGTTGGAAAGAGTATAGTATTAATATGGTTTTAGATGATGACGAAACCACTTATTCTATTACTATAGAAAATCCTGAAGGACTTCAGTCGGGTATACTTGAAGGAAGTATTGATGGAGAAAATGTAACTTTCAAAAGTTTACCTGCAATTATCCCAATAAAAAAAGACAAGCAAAGACATGAAATTATGTTAACAATTAAAAAAGTATAATTCAAAATAATCATATATTTTTAGTGATAATCGATTAATTATTGTTTGTAAAATAAGTTGTAATAAACACTAGATTCCATAACTAATAAAAGTAATAATACCAAAGATAAATTACATTTTTCGTATCTCTTACGGTGTGATTTATTAAACTCAACTAACTCCCAATCAGATGGTAGAAAATAGAAGCGGAAGTCCTCTCAAAGATGCTTATCTCAAAGAATGGAAAGAAATTATAGAGCATTTTTCTATCAACCTTGAAGAAGGCCTTTCTATAGAGGAGGCAAAGAAAAAACTCAAAGAGCACGGACCTAATAAACTCAAAGAACAAGAAAAACGTTCTATTTGGGAAATCATTATTTCTCAAATCAATAATCCAGTTATTTATTTGCTTACAGTTGCTTCAGTAGTTGCTTTTATTTTTGGAGATACCCCTGAAGCAATTGCTATCCTCGTAGTACTCCTCTTAAACACAATTATAGGGTTTTGGATGGAGTTTCAGGCTCAAAAGTCGATGGAAGCCATTAAAGAAATGGATAAAATTCGAGCTAATGTAATTAGAGAAGGTAAAAAAAAACAAATTGATGCAGAAGAAGTAGTTCCTGGTGATATACTTATCGTAGAGTCTGGTGATTTTGTCTCAGCAGATGCTCGCATAATTAAAGCTACTGAATTACAAGTGGATGAATCCACTCTAACAGGTGAGTCGGTTCCTGTGAGCAAAAATGATGAAGTTTTAAAAGAAGATCTGCAAGTAGCAGACCGAATAAATATTCTTCATAAAGGAACAGCAGTAACTGGAGGAAAATCCAAAGCTATAGTGACTAAAACTGGGATGGATACAGAAGTCGGCAATATTTCTGCTTTGGTTCAAGATCAAAACGAAAAAGAAACCCCGCTCAATCAAAAACTTAACAAATTAACCCGCAGTCTCATTTGGGTTATTTTAGGTATGGCCGCTGCTTTTTTTATGTTGGGGTGGATTGCAGGAAAAGAGATCTATCAGCTCGTCCAAACTGCTATCGCTTGGTCTATTGCTGCAATTCCTGAAGGCCTTCCTATTGTGGCGAGTATTGCTCTAGCAAGGGGTATGTTTCGATTATCCAAAAAAAATGTGCTCATAAAGCAACTTGGAGCTGTAGAAACACTTGGTGAAACCACAGTTATTTTTACGGATAAGACAGGAACCTTAACCGAAAATAAACTTACGGTTAATACTTTTCAATTCCCCGAGCAAGATATTACCAAAGTGGAATGGGAAAAAGGGAATCAACCTAAACTTAACGGGGCCAAAGACATAACTAAGAATAAAAACTTGAGGCAGATCCTTAAAATTTCTGTATTAGCTAATGATGCCTCTTTAGGTGATGATGAATATAATTCCTCTAAAAAAGAGAAAGTCAATCCAAAAGGAAAAATTGAAAAATCTAAGGCTAGCGGAGATCCTTT
>Ga0136590_1000686_pt1 | contig 15518 bp, 13 predicted proteins | sample AntRauMFilla3765_FD_104934 | JGI IMG/M metagenome (GOLD analysis project Ga0136590, IMG submission 104934) | Saline lake microbial communities from Rauer Islands, Antarctica - Metagenome Filla 3 #765 | ecosystem: Environmental > Aquatic > Non-marine Saline and Alkaline > Saline | place... | reverse complement strand
TCAGGGCTTTGACCCCAGTGGAGGAGCGTTTGGCGAGCTACTAGACAACATTCTTATTTTTGTGAATGAGGTGCTTATTCCGTTTATTATTGGAATTGGCTTTTTGACATTTGTGTGGGGGATGTTTAAGTTTTTCATCCTCGGCGGTGCCGACGATGAAAAAAAAGAGCAGGGAAAAAGTCTGATGATTTGGGCAACTATCGGATTTGTAGTAATCATTATTTTCTTCGGAGTGATAAACCTCCTGACCGAATCAACGGGACTTAGCGGAGATTCTATTAGAAATATACCGCGAGTAGATGTTCCGTAGTATCAACACAAGGTGGTGAAAACTTTCTTGTTATCACCAAATGTGTTCTATACTATATGTAGTAGTCAAGTCTTATCGGAGTATTAAAATTATATGAAAAAAATTAAAAAAATCGTAGCGCTCAATACAGGTTTACTCGCTCTCCCACTGGTCAGTTTTGCACAGGGGGTGCAAAACTTTGACCCGGGCGGAGGAGCGTTTGGAACTTTGCTCGAAAATATATTAACATTCACTAATAATGTTCTGATTCCGTTCATTATTGGAATCGGTTTCCTGGTGTTTGTATTTGGGATGTTCCAGTTCTTTATTGCTGGCGGTGCCAACGAAGAGAAGAAAGAACAAGGGAAGAGTTTGATGATATACGCCACTCTCGGATTTGTATTAATAATTATTTTCTGGGGTATCATAAACCTGTTAACTGAAAGTACTGGGTTAGGTGGCGATTCAATTGATAACATTCCAACCGTAACTCCTATTTAAACGCACACAGATAGTAGATAAGCAAAAAGCACCGCAGGTGCTTTTTGTGTTTATCCCACAGTGTAAAAGAAATATTGTGCTAGGATTATCAGATATGAAATCTTTTTTTAAATTCGGCCTGACATCTGTATTCACATTCCTGCCCTTTTTTACTTTTGCACAATCGCCACAGGACCAAGCCGCCGCTGAAGCGGCTTCCTTTGTAGCAAAGTTTAATGAAATCATTCTCTTTCCACTTATCGCACTGCTTTCAGCTGTCGCGTTTTTAGTGTTCCTCTGGGGCTGCGCGCAGTACTTCATCAACGCTACCAATGACCAAGCCAGGCAACAAGGAGTCAAACACATTACCTACGGAATCATTGGTTTGGTCGTGATGCTGTCTGCTTTTGCTATTTTGAGTATTGCCGCGAGTACGTTTGGTTTGGATGATGAGCTTAAGTGTGCCAATGACCCAAGTGCGAGTGGATGTAATAATGTGTTTGTAGTCCCTGATACAGAAGGAGGAGGTTCAAATCAAGGAGGTGGTGCAAGTGGAGGAGGTTCAAATCAGGGGGGAGGAGCATCCGGAGGAGGAGCAAACGCTGGTGGATAAAACACACTTATAAAAAAACTCCCTCATCACACAAGGTGAGAGAGAGTTGTATAAAGAGCAATGTACGGTTAACGACAAGTGAATCCACCGAAGGACTCACCAACTTTGAGTGAGAACACCTGTCCTCGAACGTTTCCTGCGTTGGGTGTCCAGCGCATCATTCCGTTGCTGCCCAGAGATGTTCCTGTGATAGGACCATCTCCAACCGAACAGAATCCGACTGGAGGCGCATGGTCTCGCTTTTGATTTTTTCCAAAGACGATACTGGTACACCCTTTCAAGTTTCTATAATTACCGCCACAAGGTTCACCCGGAGGTGCTTCCTTGATGGTTGGCCTGGCTGCTTCCTGGGCAGCCTGTTTAGCCGCTTTTATTTGCGCTTGACGTCTGATTTGGTTTAACCACTTTTGATTTTCCTGCGCTCTTTCTTTTGCTTGCTGGTTTTCCAACAGAACGCATTTGGGTTGCGTCGGGTCAACGTTACAAGACAACACTGTGCTGCCTTGCTCGATTTTGCTTTTGGTCCAATCAGCATAGCCTGAGAAAAAAATGGCAAACAGTATCAGTAATCCACCGACACTCTTCATCCACTTCATCTTTTCCCAAGATATGCCAACAATGACCAGAAACAAACCAATCCAACCGTAGTTATTTTGCACTACAGTGAGGATTGGTAGGTTAGAAAAATCTTCTGACCAACGCTCCATGTCACTCTGGATAACCCAAGATTTTACCGGGTCCCAGAAGTAGAACAGTGTGACCGCCACTAAGAGGATTAGAATCCACCAAATAATTGTCGATAGACCACCATCTGGCACAAGTGATTTCAATTTTGAAGTCACTCCTTCTTTACTGCCCTCACTGTCAGGTTCTTCTGTGCCACCAATGAATCGTATAATCAACACAAAGGTGACTACGAAAGTAAGCAAGTACAACAGGAACATCCACATTTAGTCACCTTTTGTTTTCTTGATAAATGAAGTTAACAAAGCATCGATGTTGCCAGCTTCAGCAGCCCGCACCAGTGCTTCGTTGCCAGAAATAATTTTTGCCATGTCTGGATTGTTTTGCAACGCCTCGACTATCTTACGTTGAGCTGCTGCAGTACCTTGGCCTTCTTGGTCGGTTGCTCGACCTGTTTGACGACCTAATACCGCAGCTCTTAACCCAGTCATCTCTGACTCGGATAGACCATCATATTCAAAGTCAGTGATATCGACCTTGAAAATAATAAGCCCTAAGTCAGATAGCTTTTTTTCTTCAAACGCGTCATGACCAATTACCTTACCAAATTCATATTCATGTAACCGTTCAATGATACGTTGAGTGATTATTCGACCAGCCTTCTTATCAGGAACTTTCTTGTCCCAGATATCTTGACTGATAGAGCCGATGACCATGTCTAGTGTGATTTCCGAACGTACCACCGACCTGATGGTGGAGTTTAGTGCTTGGTCGAGCAGCACATTCCATGATTGGGTTAGGTACATTGCTTCTACGATTTTTGTTTCATCAATTCGTACTTGAGCTGAGCCTTTTATTATAAACGGAACTGTTTGAATCTCGGCTCCTGCATACTCGAAGTTCCAGGTGAATGGAGCAATACGTACGTGGTTTGATCTGTAGCGTTTGTTCTCTTTATCGATAACCTTGTAAACCCGTTTGCCGTTGTATTCAATAACATCATAGCGTGGCAAATCGTAGGTTTTCGGTACCGTAAAGAATGGCACGTACACATGCAACTGTAATGCCCACCAGATATACCGCTTATACAGCATCCAAAGACCGAAAAGTGCAGTAGACTCTACCGGACCTTCATCATCTTCATTTTCACCACCGTTTCCACCTAAGATGGAATAGTAGTAATTTCCTCCATAATCGATTGCTATTCCACGCCCGGTACCAACTTGAACGAATAGACCAAGTCGACTTTTGTTCGGGTCGTGCGTCAGCTTGTTTTTGAGTAATGGCGAGATTGCCAAGAAGCCAATAATTGCCGTCAGGATACCTGAAGAAATTATCAGCACATAGGACGTGTGTTCCCAGAAGGATATCATCACAACAAGAATCGTAATGAATACTGCCAGGGCAATAAACTGTTTGAGAGACATGAGTCATTCCTTATTCAGTTGTCAAAGCGATGTTCTCGCTTGCGAAAGGTGGGGATAGGGAATCTATCCGTCTGTAAATACAATAGCACATTTTGCTGAAAAGTCAATGATTTGGCTTCTGTCTTTTGGTGGTGCGAATCAGGAGAAGAGAAGGAAGACAGTGTTTTTTTGTGTGGGCGGTTGCACAGCAACCGCCCACACGGTATGATTTTGAGCTATGGCACAGAGTTCAACCACCACTCCACTACGGGACCTGCGCAGCCGCGTCCAAAAACGCGCTGACGCGGCCGCTGACACTCGTCCCCGCGTTACTCTTTCGTTCTATCGGTACGTACAGATATCTGACCCAGAAAGCTTCAAAACCCGGCTATTGGACAAATGGCAGGCTTTTGGATGCCTTGGTCGTGTTTATGTTGCTCAGGAAGGAATCAATGCCCAAATGAGCGTACCGACCGAATACTGGCCGGAGTTTGATGCCTGGGTGCAACACCAACCAGAACTAACCGGTATTCCATACAAAATGGCGGTGGAAGAAGGGGAACTCCCTTCGTTTTTCAAGCTCATGATTAAAGTAAAAGATAAGATTGTCGCTGATGGTCTTGACGACAGCTCGTTTGATGTGACTGACACCGGAGCGTACCTGACAGCAGCCCAAATGAATGAATACGTCACCGATCCCGACGCAATCGTTGTCGACATGCGAAACAACTATGAATCAGAAGTTGGTCACTTTGAAAGTGCGCTGACGCCTGACGTGGTGACGTTCAAAGATGAACTGCAGAAGACTCCAGAGCTTCTTCGCGTACATAAAAATAAAAAGATTGCTTTGTATTGCACTGGAGGAATTCGCTGCGAAAAGGCTAGTGCGTGGCTCAAGCATAACGGCTTTTCTGATGTGCGACACCTTAAAGGTGGAATTATTGATTATGCACACCAAGTGAAAGAGCAGGGTTTAGAGAATAAGTTCCGGGGCAAGAACTTTGTGTTTGACGAACGGCTCGGTGAGCGGGTAGGAGAAGAAATTATTTCCACGTGTCATTTGTGTAAGTCTCAGAAGAGCGACACTCACTACCATTGCCAGAATCAAATCTGTCACACGTTATTTATTGGCTGTGCCAGCTGCGTAGAAAAGAAAAAAGGGTACTGCTCATTTGTCTGCCGCCAAATAGACCGTCTCCCCGCCAGTACAAAAAAAACCGTCGCCCGACACTACAATCTGAAAATTAGAAAACGAAGGCCATTTCAAAAGACCAGACCACAAAGGTAAAGGAGTAAAAACCGCTGGTGACAAAGTCACCAGCGGTTTTTTTGTGCCCAGGAGAGGACTTGAACGCTAACACGTTCAGTATACCTTTTGGCTATATTCTCCCTGCGGTTGAATCTAGCGCAAAAGCTTTTCAAGTCCTCCCGTAAAACCTCCCAGGTTTTACTTCCTGTGCCCAAATAAAAATACCGCATAACGGTATTTTCCTTTGTGCCCAGGAGAGGACTTGAACCTCCACAGATTGCTCTACCAGTTCCTAAGACTGGCGCGTCTACCAATTTCGCCACCTGGGCAGGATGGTGTGTGCCCGAGAGTATAACAAACAATTGCATGAAGTACCAGAGGAAACGAGCGCTGTTTGTGTACGTAATTGTGCGCCCTCAAGGGCTCGAACCTTGGACCGTCTCCTTAAGAGGGAGCTGCTCTACCAACTGAGCTAAGGGCGCAATAATTTATGCCGCTGAGTGTACAATATCTTTGCACGCAAAACAAGGCAGTGTGCCCAGGGCGGGACTTGAACCCGCACGCCATTGAAATAGCAAGGGATTTTAAGTCCCTTGTGTCTACCGATTCCACCACCTGGGCAGGTAGGGTACTTGGGATACCAAGTGAGTCCTGGGCGGGAGTCGAACCCGCGCATGTCGGTTTTGCAAACCGATGCGTTAACCACTTCGCCACCAGGACAAGAAAGTCTATGACTTTGCTCGCAGCTACTGTAGCATTATTTTTAGCCTCAGACAAAGCATTTTCTTGTGTAGTGAACGCATCTTTTTCAGCGCCGGAATACGTAATAAAAGACGGCAGGTTCCGCTGAGAACCTTCCGTTTTTTATGTGTGTTTTTCGTCTTCAATTTCTTTTACTAGTCTGTCCATGTGTTGCCGATGTTTTTCGCCGGCGTCTTGCATAAACTCCAGATGGGGAATGTGTTTGATGCGGGCGTTTTTCTTAAGATAATTCCTCATCTCACTGGCGTTGCGCTTTAAAAACACTAAAGCATCATCAATCCGTTCATCAGGAATAGTTGTTACAAAGACAATGGCTTTTTTAAAGTCTTGAGCCAGGTCGATACTGGTGACAGTAATCATTGGGTTGCTGTTGGCTTCCTGACGGATAAACGTGGCGGTCAGCTCTTGCAGCAGCGCAGTCATGCGAATGTGACGGTCTTTAATCATAGTTTACGTTATGACCGTATCGTACGGTTTGAGGTAGTCACCAGCGGCGAGCTCAGCTCTGGTTTCGATTTGCATACCAAATTCACTCTCGTCTACTTGCTGCACGTCAGACTTTTGTTGTTGGAGATTCTTGATAATTCCAGTTCCAATTTCGATGTCTCGGCGGAGAATCTGCACTCGTTGGTTCATTTTAATCACTCCTTCTTCGACTCGACCACCTAGTACATGAATATTCTTTTGCATACTAAAGTGTTTCAGGATTTTGACGAGTCCGGTTATCACTTTTTCTTCTTTCTTTGGAGTACGGTTTTTTAAAGCGGTGTTCAACCATTCAGATAGTTCATAAATAATATCAAACGTATCGATTTCGACATTGAGTCGCTCTGCTACATCTTTTGCTTGCCGGCCAACTTTTACGTTGAACCCGACGATAATGGCGTTGGGGGTAGCAGCTACGTTTTGCACGTCACTAGCGGTTATGTCGCCGACGCCGGTGTCGATAACTTTCACAATGATTCGCTCTGATTCAAACTTCTCTAGCTCGTGCTCAATCGCGTCGATAGTGCCCAACACATCAGCCTTAATCAAAATTGGCACCAACGGGAGGCGAGATTTGGTGTTGATTGATTGATCTACTGGCTTGGCGTTCTCGGTGGCGGTCACTGCAACTTCCGCTTCTTTCTTGCTAGCGACCGTAGTAAAAGTGGCGCCCACTTCGGGGATATTGGTAAAGCCGACGATGCGTACGGGGGTAGAGAGTCCTGCTTCTTTCACAGGCTCACCTTGGAAATTTTCCATAATGCGCACTGGTGAATAGTTGGTACCGGAGACCACAAAGTCACCACTTTTCAAAGTGCCGTTGGTGACCAAAAGGGTAGCGGTATTTCCGCGTTGCGTGTCCATCTTCCCCTCGATAACTTTCCCAACCGCCGGGGCGTTGGTATCGCCTTCAAGTTCTGCTAGGTCAGCTGCGAGCACGACGATGTCGAGTAGTTCATCAATACCAGTGCCTTCTTTTGCTGAGATGCCTGTCCAGGGAATATCACCGCCCATACCTTCGATGTAAATTTCATTCTCCACGAGGGTGTTTTTGGTTTTTTGGATATCCGCACCTGGTTTGTCGATTTTGTTGATTGCTACTACATAGGGAATGTGAGCAGCTTTGATAGACTCCAGCGCTTCGAGCGTTTGCGGCTTGACGCCGTCTTCTGCCGAAACTACCAATATCGCCACATCGGCCACATCAGCTCCTCGCAGACGCATCTTTTGGAACGCGGCGTGACCAGGAGTGTCGAGGAACGTGATGGTGCCCTGAGTTTTGTCCTTGGTGGTGTGCGGAACGACGTAGGCAGAAAGGTGCTGCGTGATGCCGCCCGTTTCACCATCAACCACACTACTCTTTCGAATGGTGTCTAAAAGCGTAGATTTACCGTGGTCAATATGACCCATTACTACCACCACAGGTGGTCGTTTGATTACATTTGGAGCTGCTGATTTTGATTTTTTGGCCATAAGAATAGTGTGCACCACATTAGAAAAACGCTATGTTGCTAGCGCGCTGATAAATATATGACTGCGATTATAACAGAGTTTTTGCTTTTGGGCTAGTAAAACAAGGCTTTTTGCTTTTTTAAAAGAGACATTGTTGGTCTTGTGGGAGCGAATGAGGAGCTGTGTTCAATGCCTCGACTGGTATCATTTTTTGTCCAAACCTACTGCAGCGAGCAAGTTTGTTTACTCTTGCCTCGTCCTGTGTCATGATTTGCACCATGAATGACTCACCGCGTATTTATTTAGATTATGCAGCAGCTACTCCGCTTTCTGCGGCTGCTCTGGCAGCTATGCAGCCGTATTTGGAAGGTAATTTTGGTAATCCGAGTGCCATTCACGCCGAAGGAGTGATGGCTCGCAGAGCAATTGAATCTGCTCGAGCGTCTATCGCTCGTACCGTTCAGGTGCGACCGGAATACATTACGTTCACTGGTGGGGGGACCGAAGGAAACAACTTGGCAATTTTTGGTGTCATTGAAGCCCAGAGAAAAGCAGGAAAAACCTACGAAGAAATGGAAGTGATTACCACTAAAATTGAACATCCTTCAATTGGTGTCGCTATGGAGCGGTTGAGTCAACTCGGGGTGGGTGTGAAATACGTTGCGGTGGATGAAACTGGCAAAATCGTTATTGCTCACTTGAAAGAACTCCTGACTCCGAAAACAGTTTTGACGGCAGTCGCGTATGCTAATAGCGAAATCGGGACTATTCAGCCCCTGCACGCGATAAAAAAAGCCTTGAGTGAGAGTGAAAAAAAACACAACACCAAAATCTTTTTTCACGTAGACGCAGCCCAGGCACCGCTGTGGATTTCGTGTCTTTCTTCTACCGCTGGAGCGGACATGTTGGTGCTTGATTTTGCTAAGTGTAATGGGCCTAAAGGGACAGGAGCAGTAATCAGGAGTCGTCGAGCCGAACTTGTGGCAACTGTGTACGGAGGAGGACAAGAAGATGATTTACGACCTGGAACAGAAAATGTGCCTGGAATTGTTGGAGCATCCGTTGCTTTTGTTGAAGCACAACAGGATTGGAAGCAAAGAGCCCAGCAAGTGTCTCAAGTACGGGATGAAGCGATAGCGATACTCAAACAAGCCGTACCAGAGTTGGTTATCAACGGAGCGCACGGAAGTGAGCGTCTCGCAAATAACGTAAACGTCTCTATTTCGGGTCTCGATACGGAGTTTGCCGCTGTGGTGCTCGACAGCAAAGGGTTTGCCGTCAGTACTAAGTCAGCGTGCGCTGGCGCCGGTGGGGGAGAAAGTGTGGTGGTGAAAGCCACGACCGGGGATACTGCTCGTGCCGCAGCAACCCTGCGGTTTTCACTCTCGCCGGAAACGACTGTAGAAGATATGCAAAAGCTGGCAACAGTACTTAAGGGGCATATCGAACAGATGAATCAATTGGCTTAGTATACGGCGTATAGGTTGCGAGAGCTTGCCTGGTTTGGCAGGCAAGCTCTTTTTCATTGACCGCGGCTCTATTTTGTTGCAATATGCAAGAATGTAGTGCGTACTACTGTATATCGGCCTATTCACTGCCCGACTGCACAAGAATTTCGACTGAATGGAGTAGGTACCGTATAATAAAATGTATATATGCCGAATTTTCAAAATTTTACAACCAAAGCGAAAGAAGCAATCCGAAAAGCCCATGAATTAGCGATAGAACGGGGTCAAAACCACGTCAGCCCAGTCCATCTCTTGACCGCTCTGTCCATGCAAGATGAGAGTGCGGTGATTGCGATTCTCGATAGACTCGATATTGACATCATTGCTTTTACTGACTTATTGCTCGAAGCACTAGAAATGCCAGAGACCAACACAACTATCTCGCAAAGCTATCAGCTCTATCTCACCCCAGAGTTGGCCAAAGCGCTAGAGTTTTCTGGTCAGTTTGCCGAACAGCTCGGAGATTCATATGTCGGAGTAGAACACTTGTTTGTTTCTGCTCTGGAACACCCCGGACCAGCGATTGAAATCATGCAGCGATCAAGTATCGAAAAAGCTCGAGTGGCTGAGGTCATTAAAGAACTTCGAGAGAATAATGTGACCGACGCCCAGTCACCCAAAAAATACCGAACGCTGGCCAAGTACACCCGTAACCTTACTCAGCTGGCACAAGAAAACAAAATCGATCCAGTCATTGGACGAGACGTCGAAATCCAGCGCGTAGTACAAATATTATCAAGGCGAACCAAGAACAACCCCGTTCTTATTGGCGAGGCAGGAGTCGGAAAGACGGCTATTGCTGAAGGGCTCGCACAACTAATAGTTCTGGGGCAGGTGCCTGAGTCAGTGAAAGAAAAAGAAATTCTCTCGCTAGATTTGGGGCTGTTGGTGGCAGGAACAAAATTCCGCGGAGAATTTGAAGAGCGCCTAAAAGCTGTCATGAAAGAAGTAGAACAAGCGGCTGGCCGAGTGATTCTGTTTATCGATGAGCTACATACTATCGTTGGAGCTGGACAAGCAGACGGTTCGATGGACGCATCGAACATGCTCAAGCCAGCACTCGCGCGAGGAGAAATCCGCGTGATTGGCGCCACGACTTTGAAGGAATATCAAAAGCATATTGAAAAAGACGCCGCTTTGACGCGCCGCTTCCAGCCAGTATTTGTAAACGAGCCAAGCCAAGAAGACGCGGTAGCGATATTACGTGGGTTGGCGGAAAAGTATGAGCTCTATCACGGAGTGCGTATTACTGATGAAGCGGTCTTGGCAGCCGTTAATCTCTCTTCTCGCTACATTACTGACAGATTCTTGCCCGATAAAGCGGTTGACCTCATCGATGAAGCAGCTTCCGCTTTGCGCATCTCACTGGAAAACAAACCAGAAGAACTGGTTGAAACTGACCGCTTGATTCGTCGACTGGAGATTGAGCGCGAAGCACTACGTAAAGAAGTGGAAATCACAGCCAACAAAAAGAAATCCAAAGACCGTATCACAGAGATAGAAAAAGAAATTGGTGAGTTTAGAGAGCAAACCGCAAATATTGAAACCAAGTGGCAGAATGAAAAAACGGCTTTGGGTGAAATGAGCACACTAAAAAAAGAACTGGAAGAATTGCGTCAGGAAGCCGAAACAGCTGAGTCCATGGCAGACCTTACTCGCGCAGCGGAGATTCGCTACGATGCAATTCCGTCAGTGGAAAAATCACTGGGACTAAAAATGAAGCGTCTAAAAAAGCTGCAGCGTACTCGGAGACTGCTCAAAGAAGAAGTGACGGAAGAAGATATCGCAGGCGTTGTGGCGCGGTGGACTGGTATCCCCGTATCACGCATGCTTGAAGCTGAAGTGAAGAAACTAGCGCGCTTAGAAGAAGTACTCAAACAAGATGTAGTTGGTCAAAATCACGCCGTGCAGCTGGTAGCTGACGCTATCAAGCGCTCCCGAGCAGGCATCTCTGACCCCAACCGACCGATTGGTTCATTCTTGTTCTTGGGTCCAACCGGAGTGGGAAAGACTGAGCTCTCAAAAACGTTGTCACAATTTATGTTTGACGACCCAGAAGCGTTGCTGCGTATTGATATGTCCGAGTTTATGGAAAAGCATTCCGTATCAAAGATTATTGGAGCGCCGCCAGGATATGTCGGACACGAAGAAAGTGGCTCAATCACTGAGCGAGTGCGACGTCGACCATACGCAGTTATTTTGCTTGATGAAGTAGAAAAAGCACACCCTGACGTGTTTAACATCCTGCTACAGGTACTTGACTCTGGTCATCTGACAGACGCCAAAGGACGCAAAGTGAACTTCAAGAACACGGTTATCATCATGACTTCAAATATCGGCGCTGAGCATATCGACCGCATGTCCAACTTTGGATTCGCGTTTGATAAAGGCGAAGCGGCTCAATATGTACAAGCAAAAGATAAAGTAATTGACAGCCTCAAGAGCTATTTCCGTCCCGAATTCTTGAATCGACTTGATGAAATTATCACCTTCGACCTACTGACTCCAGAAGGTATTAACAGTATCGTGGATATTCAGGTGGCAGATGTAGTGCAGCGTCTAGAAAAGAAAGAGATTGCGTTGACACTAACCAAGGAAGTACGCGAGTATCTCGCCAAAGAAGGATATGATCCAAAGTTCGGCGCGCGACCATTACGACGCCTCATCCAAAGCAAAATCCTCACTCCGGTGGCCAATAACATGGTCGGAGAAGGAATGTTGCAAGGCGGAACAGTCAAAGTGAGCATGAAAGACGGAGCACCACACTTTGACATAAAAAAGAAAAAACGAACCAATCTAAAAAAGAAACCAAAAGCCAAGAAACCAGCTGCTAAGAAACAAACGCCTGTGACGGCATAAAAAAAGCTGCAACCTTGGTTGCAGCTTTTTTAGTGCGCACTGGAATGAGGAAGTTAGAACTTCTATTATAGAAAGTAAGTATAACTTTCTACCAAATTGGGTATGTATAGAAACTGTGTAGTGATATACTTTTGATAAGGAAAATGAAACTCAAGAACAGGAAGCGGTGCAAGTTGAGCAAAAAAGCCAACTTCATCAAGTAACACCACTATCAAAATATTTAGCGATGGCATTGTTCATAATTTTGCCGTTTGTTGGGGGATATGTTGGATACATTTTTGCTCCCGAGAAAGTGGTTGAAGTTGAAAAAGTTGTGATTCAGGAAGTCGTTGTAGTAAAAGAAATTGAAGTAACTCCACAGAAAAGTGAAGGTAGCTACAGTGTTGAAACAAAAACGTATCGAGATGACGATTTAGGTATAACTTTTGAATATCCAGCAGTTTGGGGAGAAATAACTATTGATAATGAAGTAGGGAATTGTTCGGCTGGTTATACAGCGGATGACTGCAATTTTAGAACCTTACTTCTAAAAGACGTTTATTCGGCAGCAATATTTTTATCTGCTGAAACAAAAGGTCATAATGGACAATCCAATTGGGCGTGGAGGTTTTTGGGGAGATGTAGCGGGAGAGATTTCACCAAGCTATCTCTCTGATTGTGAAGAAAATCAAGAGTGTGATATAGTCACAAATGATAACAGTGTTACATTTGCTGTATACAAAGCCGACCCTCCACCAGAAGAGATGGGTTATCAGCCAGAGCGATACCATGTTTATAATCCAAATAATCAGTACTACGGTGTAGTTTTGTCTTCACACAGATTGAACTCGTCACCTGAAAATCAGCGTTTGTTTCAGGAAGTTCTAATTAAAAGTTTTAAGTTTATTAAATAGGTTCGAACTTGCAGTTCTCCCTAAAGAAAAAGTCCCTATAAATAGAGACAATTTCAAGTGTGCGCCGGACAAGATTCGGTCACCTTTGCATCGACACAAGTTAAGTCTAAAAGACTTAACTTGTGTCGTGTTACGCGACCCCGCCGCTTCTGTGCGAAATGAATAAACATTCATTCCGGCTTCGCCAGAAGCTCTTTTCGAATCTTGTCCGTCACTACTAAATACAACAAAACCTAAGCTTGCACTTAGGTTTTGGTATTTTGTGCGCCGGACAAGATTCGAACTTGTGAAGGCTGAGCCAGCAGATTTACAGTCTGCCCCGTTTGACCGCTTCGGTACCGACGCAGGGTTTCTTATTTATTAGGTATGCAAAAGTGCGTCCCTAAGTCCGCCTAAAATATCACACCTGGCTCGTTTTTCAAAGCGTCCGCATGGTATTATTTTTATATGAAACGAAAAGAAGGGCTTATTTTAATAGCCATACTAATGGTGACACCTTTGCTGACCTTTGCAGCTGGCTTGGTGCCGTGTGGGGGAACAGGCGAGCCGGCGTGTGAGGCGTGTTATGCGGTTGAGTTACTTAATAATGTGTTGGATTGGTTAGTGGGTATCCTGTCTATCGTATTTGCGCTTATTGTGGTGACTGCGGGTTTTAATCTGGTGACATCCTCGGGCAACGTGGCAGCCAAAGCAAAGGCGAAAAGTATGATTACCAACGCTTTCGTGGGTTTTGTTATCGTGCTGGCCTCTTGGCTTTTGGTTGACCTCGGAATGAAAATGCTTGTCTCGGACGATAGTGTTGATGTTAAATTGGGTACCTGGAATGCTGTGCAGTGCAGCGTTTAATCCTTATAATTAGATTTCATGAAAACCTTTCTTCTCAGCTTTATTTTCCTCAGTAGTCTACTCTTTTCACCTGACTCAGTATCCGCTCAAGGTTTAGTGCCGTGCGATGGTATTGAGTGTAATGCTTGTCACTTTGTCGAGCTGGGGAATACAGTTTTAACTTGGCTGATAGGGGTGCTGTTTGTAGTGTTCGCTGTCATTTTGGCGGCTGCGGGATGGGGGTTGGCAACTTCAGCGGGAAACCAAACTGCTCTGGATGATGCAAAATCAAAGTTCACCAATGCGTTCATTGGTTTGTTCATTGTATTGGGAGCCTGGCTGCTGGTGGATACGGTTATGAAGGGATTGATTGGTAATGGGGGAGAAATATCTGGATACGGGCCGTGGTCAGAAGTAAAATGCGTGACACCTCAGACAACTGCATATGGAGAGTCTGGAGGAGATGAGGTGGGTACGGTTGGGGTAACAGCCAGTGGGCCTACTCCGGCTGGAAATGCCAGCCTAGCGGCTGGAGCGCTGGCAGATTCCAGTGCGCGACCACTGGTCGACAGCGCAGGAATTGAATATAAAGATTCTGTGAGTTTCCAAGGAGTGAGACCGCACGTTATTGAAGAATTAAAGAGACTCGATGTGGCCTGTAGCTGTAACCTGACGATTACTGCGGTGACTGATGGAAATCATGCCGATGGAACATTTAGTCATGCGAATGGTTTTAAAGCCGACCTGAGAACTCGTGATAACCCTGAGTTGGTTGAGTATGTCGCAGGTCTTGATCCGGCAGGAAGCTGGCAAAACGGAACGCAATTGTATTACGATGCTGAGTCATGCGGTACGTATGCAGTTGAAGGTGACCATATTGATGTTGTGTACAAGACTGGTTGCTAAATCAGCGCAACTACTCTACGAGTCTGTTGTGAAAAACCAACCACCAGGTTGGCTTCTTCAAAAAATGCGGGTCCACGAGGACTCGATTGTTACGCAATCAGTATACCTTTTGGACAGATTGGTTCGCTCTGCTCTCAATCATAACTCAAAAGCTTTTCGAGTCACTTAGAACCTCGAAAATATGTCATCAAAAACGTTGTTTTTTCTTCCTATTTTGGCGGGTCCACGAGGACTCGAACTCTACGAGTTCAGTACAGGTTGTCAGTTTTTTGCTCCTCCGTCACAAAATACTAGGCAACCTCTTCGAGTCCCTTAGAACCCCGAAAATATAATCTTAAAAAGTTCCACTTTTTCTTCTTTATTTTGGCGGGTCCACGAGGACTCGAACCTCGGACGTCGGTTTTGGAGACCGAAATTTTACCACTAAACTATAGACCCTCGCTCACACTTTGTGAGTGCCACCAGTGTAGGTGAAACTGGCAGGAAGGTCAACTGGGTTATTGAGCGAGGAATATGTCGGTGCGTCGGTAAATGTCTTCGACACGTGCAGGCTTTACCCACTGTATTTCTGGGTATCGCTTGAGCCAAGTCAATTGACGTTTGGCGAATTGGCGACTTTTTGTTTCAATCTGCTCACACATTTCCGGGTAAGAGATTTCTTGCTGAATATACTTAAGGATATATCTATACTCTAGACCAAGGTCATCGAGACGTTTTGGAGTCACTCCGTTTTTTAATAGCTGCTGTACTTCATCAATCATGCCCTGTTCGAGTCTGGTTTCGAGTCGAGTATTAATATTTTTGTGCAAGGTCTCTTTGGGAATATCCACACCAAATAATAGCCAATCATAGTCACTCTCTGTGGCGTGTACTTCTGGCACCCTTCCCAAGGTGTGAATAATTTCCAGTGAACGCTCCAGCCTGCGCCGGTTATCTGGGTCGATGCTGTCTGCTCGCTTGGTATCTTTTTCTCGGAGCAAGTCCAGGAGCTCTGCGTTGGAGTATGGTTCCAAGGTTTTGCGAAATTCGGGATTGGGCTGAACCGGTGCTGCTTGCATGTTGCCACGAAGCAACTCAAGGTAAAAAAAAGTGCCACCGACGATAAG
>Ga0136590_1000678_pt1 | contig 15615 bp, 18 predicted proteins | sample AntRauMFilla3765_FD_104934 | JGI IMG/M metagenome (GOLD analysis project Ga0136590, IMG submission 104934) | Saline lake microbial communities from Rauer Islands, Antarctica - Metagenome Filla 3 #765 | ecosystem: Environmental > Aquatic > Non-marine Saline and Alkaline > Saline | place... | reverse complement strand
TGTTTGATACCAATCCGCTCCATTATTTATAATGAGCGGAACATTGGCCAGGGTTTCTATATTGTTGATGGTTGTGGGGTTCCCCCAAAGTCCTTTTTGAGCAGGGAAGGGCGGCTTTACCCGCGGGTATCCGCGCTTGCCTTCAAGGGATTCGAGCATGCCCGTTTCTTCTCCGCAAATGTAAGCCCCGGCGCCATAGGTGGTGTGCAGCTCAATGTCGCGACCTGTTCCTAAAATATCTTTACCCAAATAGCCTTTTTCGTAGGCTTCTTCAACGGCTTCCTCAAAAATGTGGACCCAATCAATATATTCACCACGCACATACACGTAAATGGTATCAATGGCCATAGCATAGGCCGCGATAAGTGCGCCTTCTATGAAAAGATGCGGGTTGAATTCAAAAATGTTCCGATCTTTAAACGTACCGGGCTCAGATTCATCGCCGTTGCAAGCCAGGTAGCGGGGGCGATCATCGGGGTCAGGCATAAAGCTCCATTTCAGCCCACAATTAAAGCCTGCTCCGCCTCGTCCGCGTATATTGGCTTTCTTCACTTCACCAATAACATTATCACGCGACCATTTTTCGCCATCATTCAGAATTTCCTGGAACGCATTATAGCCGTTGTTGTCTTCATACACCTCAATTTTATGAAGATCGGGAATATCGGGAATAAGAAGCGGTTCGTAAGATTTCCAGTCGTTTGCAGTCATTATTCAGTAGTGGCTTTAATTCTTTGTTCATTTTGACGCATCACCATCGATTCAAACTCGGGCGTATTGCCTTCACGCAGATTATCAAGCAGTTGATCAACCTTTTCTTCGGTTAGGTTGTTGGCGTACACACCATTTGTAATTTGTACCATGGGGGCGTATCCACAGGCGCCGAGGCATTCCACTTCTTGTACGCTGAATAGGCCATCATCGGTAGTTTCTCCGGCTTTAATACCAAGCCGGTCTTCGATTTGATGAAGCACATCATAGCCTCCGCAAAGCTGACAGCTGAGGCAGGTGCAGACATCAAGCACAAATTTGCCCATTTCTTCTTTGTAATATTGTGTGTAAAAACTGGCTACGCCATGCACATGCGCTTCGGGAACATCAAGGGTTTTTGCGACCAAGGCCTGCACTTCAGGTTTTACGTGACCGTATTTGCGTTGAGCCACCCATAGCACTTGCAGCGTGGCAGCCTTATCGGTGGGAAATTTAGCTTTCAGAGCATCAATTTCCTTTAATTCCTCGTCTGTAAAAAAAACTTCGTTTTGATCCATTTTAATATGCTATCTACTAATATTCATTACTCAATCCTCATAACTCAAGACTCACTACTCAAAACTCACTACTATTTATCACACTCACCCATTACGGGGTCAACTCCACCAATAATGACCACCGTATCGGCAATCATTTCGCCATCTAAAATATGTTCCAAAATTTGTATATTGGCAAAAGACGGAGCTTTAATTTTTAAACGCCAGGGATGCCCCGTGCCATCACTCTGTATAAAATATCCTAATTCACCTTTTGGCGCTTCTACAGCATGGTATGCTTCAGCTCCTTCCGGCGGACAAATACCGGTATCGGTCATCATAAAATCGTGAATCATACCTTCCATAGAATAGTACACTTCATCTTTAGAAGGGTAGGCTTGCTTGGCATTATCGGTACGAACAGGGCCTTTTGGCAATTTATCGAGGCACTGTTTAATGATGCGAATACTTTCATGCATTTCTTCCATGCGCACGTAATAGCGCGCCAGATTATCGCCTTCCAGTCGGGTGGGCACTTCAAATTCTACTTCATCATAACGGGCATAAGGCGAAATTTTGCGCATGTCATAGGCAAAGCCCGATCCGCGCAGGGTAGGGCCGGCAGCCCCTTTTTCGAGAGCTTCTTCTGTCTTCAGTACGCCCACGCCCTCGTTACGGTCAAAAAATATGCGGTTGCGGTCAAGCAGTCCGTGCCAGTCGGTTAATTCTTGCGGAAATTCATTGGCAAAATCCTTAATCATGGCCATGGCCGTATCAGTAATATCATTGGCTACACCGCCGATACGCGCATGCGAAACGGTAAAACGATGCCCGGTCATCTGATCAAAAATATCATACAGCTTTTCGCGTTCTCTAAAGGTCCAAATAAAGAATGATACTGCTCCGGCATCCATCACCAGCGTGCCCAGCCAGAGCAGGTGCGATGAAATACGTGCCAGCTCGCAGCCAATCATTCGTATATAATGCGCCCGTTCCGGTACTTCTACGTTTGCAATTTTTTCGACCGCCGTGCAAAGCGCTACATTATTACTGTAAGGAGAGAGGTAATCCATGCGGTCGGTATAGGGCATGAATTCCTGGTAGGTTTTATTTTCTGCAATTTTTTCGACGCCCCGGTGTAAATACCCCACATCCACCTTGGCTTTTTCTATCATTTCGCCGTTTAGTTGCAGTGCCAAACGAAGTACGCCGTGTGTTGCCGGGTGTTGCGGGCCCATATTCAGGATCATTTCGGTACTGAGTGGGTCTTTATCCTCCAAAATCTCTATGGTGGTATGCTTGTCTTCAAGCGCCTGATACAGCTTCTCCTGATGCTCTTTGAAAAACGTGGGGGTAACCCTGTCGGTGACTTTTTTTGTAGCCATAATGCTTATTTAGTATCGGGCGTTGAGCTTGGCAGAGGGATTGATCCGGGAATGCCGAGCAGCGGAAACTCTTTGCGCATGGGGAAATACTCAAAATCTTCGGGCATATAAATGCGCCGAAAATCGGGGTGATTGGTGAACTGAATGCCGAACATATCATAGGTTTGACGTTCATACCAATTTGCAGAAGCCCAGACATCGGTAACCGATTCAATTTCGGGATTTTCTTCCGGCAACCAGACTTTCACAAACAACCGCTGCTGATCACGCAGTGAAACCAGATTGTAAATGACTTCAAAGCGATCTTGGGAAGTAAAACGATCAGTCCCGAAAACATCAACCAAATAGATAAAGTGATGTTCTTCTTTTAGGTACCGGCAAATTTCAACATTCGCATCAGCTATGATGCGAACAAAGGTGTCACCGGAAGATTGATAGACATCAATCAGCTCATCGGTAAACGATTCCGATAATCCATCGACCACATTTTGTAAAGATTCATTGAGTTGAAGCGCCATATCAGGTGTCAAGCTTAACGGAATGTTCGGTGCGAATTTTATCTTGAATTTTCATGAGCGCATGCAGCAGCGCATCGGGGCGGGGCGGGCAGCCGGAGACGTAAGCATCAACCGGTAAAAAGTTATCGCAGCCTTGCACAACGCCATAGCAGCGATGCATGCCACCGGTGGAAGCACAGGCGCCCATGGCGATACACCATTTTGGGTCGGGCATTTGGTCCCAGATCCGTCGAATAGCGTGCGCCATTTTGTAATTAACCCATCCGGCTACAATCATTACATCACTCTGGCGGGGTGAAAATCGCATCACTTCCGAGCCAAATCGGGAAGCATCATATTTAGGGCCTGCAAAAGCCATCATTTCAATCGCGCAGCAAGCCAGCCCCATGGGCATAGGCCAGGCAGCGTTGGAACGCGCCCAGTTGACCAGTGAGTCGACTTTTGAAGTCATATATCCGTCGCCAAGTGCACTTTCAAGACCCATAATTATTGTCTGCCATTTTAAATTTTGAACTGATTAATATCCCAGTCGAGGGTTCCTTTTTTGATCAAATAAACGAGCCCTACAACGAGCTCTAATATAAACACCATCATAGAAACGAGTGTTCCAACGCCGGCATCTAAATATGTGACTGTCCAGGGATAAATAAACACCACCTCAAGGTCGAACACGATAAAGGCCATTGCAATGAGATAAAAGCTGATGGAGTACCGTTCATTCGCTTCGCCGACCGGATCCATGCCGCTTTCGTACGGGCTTAATTTATTTTTATTGGGGCGATAAGGCCCAAGCAGGCGGGAGAGCGCCATCAAAAGGATAGCCAGGATAAACGCCACAGCTGCAAGAACTACAATTGGTAAATAATTTTCTAACATTAATCAGATGTGTTTAAAAGCGAAGCTGAAATTAGCGTCAAATGGGTTCAATGTCAACATCAACAGGCAAAGAATATAGCAGTTATCAATGATGAAAACAGACCATTCTTGAGCGATTGTTAATTTAAAACCAGTATAAATACAGAGGGCATTTAGCAGGTTGAATGAATTAACGCTCCCACGGGCCGGTTCATCCTAAGCTCATTATATTTGGCCACGGCCTGTTCGGTCTGCATTATAAAATATTCACATTCTTTTTTCTCAAGAAGCGCTTTTGTTTCGGGTGCAGTTTGCAAGCGCTCATTTATGCCTTTGGAAAGGATGATAACTTCGGCACCATATTGGAGCAGATATTTAACATCCGGAGGTAAAATGCCTGGCGTGTGATGCGTTCCTGTTTCATTCCAATCCCACTCGCGGGCACCGCCCGGAAATAGTTTTACATCTTTGTAGGTGTGATCGGCTGTTTGCACCGTTCCCCAACTCAAGGATATGATCTCGGGTGAAATGCTTTTCTTATTCATCGTGTTAAATATTATTTACAGATTCAATAAAACAACTTTTGTACTGATGGAGTTTAACTTTTAGCCGAAATAGTTTACGTAGTTCTCAAAAATATGTACCTTTACAGTAGTCGCCAAAATTAAATTAAAAGCTGAAGTTGTGAGTAAAATAAAAATGGACATATTGGGTCTTTCCACAAGTCCGAGCAGTGGCGGCGCATATGCTCTCATTTTAAATGAGGTGAATGGTAACAGGCGGCTCCCCATCATTATTGGAACGTTTGAAGCTCAGGCTATTGCCCTTGAGTTGGAACACATCAAGCCGCCGCGGCCTATGACACACGATTTGCTTAAAAATACCGTAGAAGTATTTGGTGCTCAAATAGGCGAAATATTCATCAACAATTTAAGTGAAGGCACTTTTTTTGCACGTATAAAGTATAAGCAAAATGGGCATGAGCTCGAGCAGGATGCACGTCCGAGTGATGCCATTGCGATGGCTGTGCGGTTCAAGGCCCCCATTTTTGTGGATGATTCGGTACTTGATGAAGCCGGCATTGTTTCTGATGATGATAGTTCTTCGCAGGCTGCTAAGATTCAAAAATCCGGTACTACCAAAAGTATGAGCAAGATGGAGAAGCTCGAAAATGAGCTTCAAACGGCTATCGAAACTGAAAATTATGAAAAAGCGGCTCGCCTTCGCGACCAGATCAATAAGTTAAAAGGGTAGCGGTGCATTTAGAACATTTTCCATTTTCATCGCTTTCATTTTCTTCTCTATACAAAACATATATTTCTGATTTCAGCAGTATGGCTGATTTCTACGAAACCAATCCGCATCAAGCCGATTCCATTCAAACCCACGCTGATAATTTCTCTTTCCGGGGGGACCGGAACGCCACGGTTAAATTACTAAAAGCCTTTAATGCATCTTTTGATGTGGATGAGGCCACGCTAAAAAACATTGATCGACTTGACAGTAATGATGCATTGACCATCGTCACCGGTCAACAGCTGGGTATTTACGGCGGGCCGCTTTATACTATGTTTAAAATTTTATCGGCTATCGCGCTTGCCCGTCAATACGAAGAGAAGCTGGACCGACCGGTAGTCCCGGTATTTTGGCTTGCCGATGAAGATCATGATTATGAGGAGGTGCGAACGATAAAGGTACTGAATGGGTATGCGGTGAAAGAATTTTCCTTGCCTCCGAAAAATGGGAACACCCCGGCTGTAGCTGATATGCCATTCCCGGAGCAGCTTCAAGAACTTCATGCCAATCTGCGTTCAACCCTGATCGAAACCGACTTTTCCAGCGAGCTTTGGAATATGCTGGAAAAATGCTTTAATCCTGAACACACCTTTAAGAATGGGTTTGGACAATTTATAGCCAAGCTGTTTTCTAAATACGGACTCGTGCTGGCTGGCAGCAACACCCCAAAAATTAAAAATCAACTGGTTGATTCACTGACGGCCGCGGTAACCAAATCCGATTCTTTACGAGATGCACTGGAAGAACAATCAGCTCAGCTTGAGCAGCAATTTCACCGCCAGGTTACGCTCTATGATTCGCATTTATTCTACCTTCACCCCAATGAGGGCCGTCTTAAAATTAAACATGATGGAGATTCATGGATAACGGCATCCGGTAAGCGCTGGAGTGATGATGCGCTGGTTGATGAAATTCAATCAGCACCCGAAATGTTTTCCCCCGATGTGTTTTTGCGGCCGGTGCTTCAAGATCAGCTTCTGCCTACATTAGGGTATGTGGCCGGGCCCGGCGAAATTGGGTACTACGGGCAAATGAAATCGTTTTATCGTTGTTTTGATCAGCACATGCCGGTCATTTTTCCACGCTTCAGCGGCACATTTGTTGAGCCTTCAATCAGCCGCATAATAAAAGAACTCCCATTTGAAATTGATGAATATCATAATCGCATTGAAGATCTGGAATCGGAATTTGTGGAGCGCACCGAGCAGACGGATATCAAAGCTTTGTTTGCAAATTGGAAAGATAAAATGCAATCCATTTCAGCGACTCGGATTGATGAAATTACGGGCATCAATGAATCGCTCCACGGAGCGGCTAAAAAAACAGAGGCTGCATTTCTCAACGAGCTTGATGAGCTACAAGCCAAGACCTACCGGTCGGTAAAAAAGAGAGAGGATATTCAATTGAAGCGTATCCGGCGCATCCAGCAGAATTTGTTCCCGCAGCGAGAATTACAAGAGCGCACCCTCGGAGCCATTTATTATATGAATAAGTTTGGCCTCGATATTTGGGACCGCTTGCTCAATAAAATGGAAGGGCAATCCCTGGATTCACACAAATTAATTTATTTATAAGAGGATACACGGAGTCTGAAAAAAATTGAATACCCTCTGCGTACCTCCTTTCCTCTGCGGTAATTCTCAGCAATAATGGATGATGAATACAAAAGAAAAAAAAGAAAAATTAAGGCAAAACCTTCTCCGGCGGAGAAGCAGCTTGCCCAAAGATGTTTTTTTGCAAAAATCAGCCTGTATCCATTCCCGCCTCCAAAGCCTTTCTGAGTATGAAAAAGCCTCTGTTATTCACTGCTACGTATCCATGAATAAACGCCGTGAAGTAAACACGCATCCGTTAATTAAGCAGATGCTCGCAAACGGTAAAAAAGTGGTAGTACCCATCACCCAAATGGAAACGGGTACCTTAACCCACGTGCGCCTGCATTCATTTGATGATCTGAAAGAAAACACTTGGGGCGTACTTGAACCGGTTGGGGGAGAGCAGATTGAAATTGACGCACTGGAGTTGGTTATTGTACCCATGGCCGGCGGTGATCGGCAAAAAAATCGTATAGGATATGGAAAAGGCTTTTATGATCGCTTTTTGGATGAGGTTGAGTGTCCCACTATAGGACTGACATTTGAGGAATGTATGGTAGAAGAGATACCCACAGAACCTTTTGATGTTCCTTTAGGTGCAGTGATAACGGAAAACAACACTATTAGCTAAAATTCTTTAAGAAATATATTAATCCGACTGATTTAACCACATATTTGTAACAAGCGTATTATATTTGCGTACGCTCTTAAAAACGCAAAACCCATGGTTGAAAAAACACGATCATATTCTTCCACGCAGGTGGCCGGTTCTTTCTCGGAATTTGAGGATCACCAGCTGCAGGCAACAATGAAAAATTTTTTGGAGGAAGAGGAGAAAGAAAACCCATCGATCTGGAATTTTGCCACAATAGCCGGTATTGCCATGATGTTGGTGAGCATGGTGTATATCATTCAGCTGATAACGTTTAGTGTTGGTTCCGGCTTTAGTGAATTTATGGGAATCATCGCTGTTTTGGGAGCGGTGATGGTGGGATACGTTGGGTTTGGCTATTTTGTGGGTGACCGTAAGCGGATGAAAAAAGCGCGAAAAAAACAGCAAGAACGTCGCAAAGATTATTTTGATCAGGAATTCTCGGATAAGGGTGAACAAGAAGAACGTTTTGATATCGAGAGCGAGCTTTTTGGTACCTCTGCTGCGGAACAATCCTCGCAAAGCGGGCCTTTTGATGTTCATGCTTTCAGCAAGTCAAAAAAATTATACAAATCACGAACGAACAAGAAAGTGTCGGGTGTTTGCGGGGGCCTGGCAAAATATTTTGGTATCAGTTCAAACGTTATTCGTTTCTTATTTTTCTTTGCGCTGGTAGCAGGGTGGGGGGCACCGCTGCTCATTTACATTGCGCTGGCCTTTGCACTTGAGAAAGAACCCCCTGAGCTGATGGATGATTTTGACTATTAAATGCGCAACGCGCAAGCTGTCACAAATTTTACGTAATCACTTAACTTCCACACCGTGTTCATAACTTTTGAAGGGATAGACGGGAGCGGTAAATCAACCCAGATTGAAATGCTTCATCGCCGGTTGACCGAAGAAGGGCACCGGGTACACACATTTCGCGATCCCGGCGGCACCGGGGTTTCCGAAAAAATACGGGAAACATTGTTAAATGCTGAGCTTGACGTTGCGCCGGTTACCGAAGCCCTGCTTTTTTCGGCCGCACGTGCGCAATTGATCGCCGAAAAAGTACAACCGCTTTTGAAAAAGGGAGATGTGGTAATTTTAGACCGTTTTTATGATTCCACCGTTGCTTATCAGGGATATGGTCGCGCCTCATTACCGCTGGTTGATATACACGCCCTGAACGAAATAGCGAGCTACGGACTTGTGCCGGATCTGACATTCTATCTTAAAATTCCGGTAGAGGAGGCTCAAAAAAGAACGGCAAGCGTCGAAAAAGATCGTATGGAGAAGTCGGGGGCAGAGTTTTATCAGAACGTTATAAAAGGGTTTAACGAGCTGGCTAAATCTGAGAAACGTTTTGTGGCGGTTGATGCAGCCGAATCTGCCGATCAAATTCATGATTTAATTAACAAAAGGGTACAAAAAAGGCTTTAGTTTATCGGCTTGCTGAAAACAGTTTTTGACATGCATGTCTCCAATCTTTGGCAGACCGTTTGCATATCATAAAAAAGTTTAAAAAATCATCGGCTTTAGAATTGCTGATGAAGTAAAAAATGCTTAATTTTAGAGCATAATGGGAAAGCGTTAATTTCGAGCAAATCCTACGCTGCATTTTCATAACCAGTAATTATAACCTTTCAATTTTGAAGTTAAACTAATTATGGCGCACGAAAGAATTGAAGTTGACCTACCTCTCGCTAAAGTTTACGAATATTTAAGTGATCCGGGCTACTTTCCTCACTTTTTTGAACGGATCGATCATATTAACAAAGTAAATTCCCAAACATTTGAATTCTATTCCGAGCTTGGAAGCGAAGAATACGAATGGACTGCAAATATTATCGATAATTTGCGCAATACCCGCTTTGCCTGGATAACCATCAGCGGGGGCTTGAATCAAACCGGAACAATCCGTTTTACGCCCCTTGATAACGGCGAGCGAACACGTGTTGATATCAATCTGGATTGCCGCACATTCTACGGGGAACCTGCTGAAGAACTGGCTAATTTTATTCAGGGACTGCCGGCACAGCTCAAAAAAGATCTGGAGCGTTTTAAGGCCGAGGTTGAAGACGGTAAATTTAAGCAAAACGCGGAAGATACCGCCGACGCAGCCGAAGAGGCTCACGAAGAAAAGCTGGAAGCAGAAGAAGAAGCTAAGGCAGCAAAAGAAGCTAAGGAAGCAGAAGAAGCCAAAGAAGATGAAGAAGTAGCAGCTTAACTTCTTTGCCTTTTTAATATGGTATTTAAATGCGCACTTTCGGGTGCGTATTTTTTTTATCTGTGATAATAAATATCTTTCGTGAATCTCACCGAGTTTAAAAAATCATACTCCTCAACCCGTCCTCATTTACTGTTAATTGGTAATCCGGTGGGGCACAGCCTTTCACCGATAATGCATAACGCCGCCGCTGATTACTATAATTTTGAGCTTCAGTATTATGCTGTGCAGGTAAAATCCAATGAATGGCCGTTGTTAGGTTCATATTTAAACAATGATTTGTTGAAGGGAGTGAACATTACCATTCCTTTTAAAGAAATGATGTTCGATTATGTGGACGAAGTGGATCAAAGCTGCCGCAAAATTGGTGCGGTTAATACTATTGTTAAGCAGCCGCATGTGTTAAAAGCATACAATACCGATAGTTACGGATTTTGTGCTCCGCTTGATGCGTATAAAGCGGAAATTGAGGAGCAGCCGGCCATTATTTTTGGCACAGGCGGGGCAGCGCGGGCAGTCGTTCATGGGTTGATGGATTATGGGGCCAGCATGATTTGGGTTGTTTCCAGAAATCCTACGCGCGAAAAAAATAAATTATGGCCTGAGGCGGTTCGGGTAATTTCTTATGATGAATGGCCTGAGCATGCCCAAGAAACTGCCTTAATAGTGAATGCAACGCCGCTTGGTATGGAGCCCAAGGAGGGAGAAAGCCCGGTAGAGGATGCCCTGAAATCACATCTGGCACATAAAATATGCTATGATATTGTTTATAATCCGCAGCACACGCGCTTTTTACAACAGGCGGAAACGGTTGACGGGCGAACCATTGGTGGGTTGGAAATGTTGGTTCATCAAGGGAGCCGATCTTTTGAACTCTGGACCGGCAAATCGTTTCCTATAGCCCATGTGAAAAAGATGTTAAATGAGCATTTGCGCCATGAATATTGAGTTTATTCATCCTAAATTTCTAAATAACGGGAAGAATATTGAGGCCCATTTTACACTTAAAAATTCACACCTTAAAGAAGAGGAAGCTTCTATAAAGGGTCTCAATTTAGGGTTCAACACCGGTGATAATAAAAAAGTTATAAAAACCAATAGAGCAACCCTTTTTGGACAGCTAAATGTTGATCCCCAAAATGTTGCTTTTGCCAATCAGGTGCACGGTAACAGGGTAAAAGAGGTAACCAAGGGCGGAATCTATGCGGAAACGGACGGTCTTGTGACGCAAATACCCGGCTTGAGCTTGGCCATCCAGGTGGCTGATTGCGCTGCCGTGCTGATAGCAGATCCACATTCTCAAATTATTGCTGCGGTTCACGCCGGATGGAGAGGCGCAGCCGGTAACATTGTTCCCCAAACGTTGCAAAAAATAAAGGAATTAGGCGGACAGCTGACTACTTGTAAAGCCTTTATAAGTCCTTGCATTGGGATGGAAAATTTTGAAATTGGAATGGAGGTTGCCGAGCAATTTCCCGGCCGGTTTGTAGATTATAACACATACCAAAAGCCGCATCTCAACCTTAAAGGATTTCTTAAGCATCAGCTTGTTGAATACGGAGTACGTTCCGAGTATATCGAAATACACGGCGATTGCACGATACAAGAAGAAGAGCATTATTATTCATACCGCAGGGAAGGCACCCAAAGCGGGCGTATGATGGGCATCATTCAATTGACAGAAGTAAAGGTTTGAGAGTATCATACGCGCCCGGTTACTATGCCCCCATTCCGCATGAGCACATTTTTCCCATGGGCAAATTTCCGGGATTATTTGAGTATTTGACAGCTAATAAAATCATTCCTGAAGAAAATGTGATTGCGCCCTCGATGGTTGATATGACTAATTTATTGCTCATTCATTCCCACCAGTATGCAAATGGAATTATGGAAGGCACCTTGAATAAGAAAGAGGTACGCCGCATGGGGTTGCCGTGGTCAAAAGCGCTGGCCGTGCGGTCTCGTATGGCCGTTCAGGGAACGATTAATGCGGCCATAATGGCACTGCAAGACGGCATGGCCGGAAATTTAGCCGGGGGAACCCATCATGCTATGGCCGATCATGGTGAGGGGTATTGTGTGTTTAATGATGTAGCCGTGGCGGTAGAAATGTTGCAGCGTTCATTCTGGGCTAAAACGATTCTCATAATTGATTGTGATGTACACCAGGGCAACGGAACGGCCAAACTATTACAAAAAAATGACCATGTATTTACGTTTTCGCTGCACGGTGAGAAGAATTACCCATTTAAAAAGCCTGCTTCCAGCCTTGATATCGGCCTGCCGGATGGAACTAAAAATCAGGAGTATTTAAATACGCTAAGAGAAGCTCTGGATTCTATTTTTGATCAGTTTAATCCGGATCTGGTTTTTTACCTGGGTGGTATCGATCCGCTTGAGACAGATCACCTGGGACGTTTGGCACTCACAAAAGAGGGGCTATTTGAACGCGACCAACTGGTGATACGTACTGTTCGGGATCTTGATAAGCCGTTGGTATTGCTTTTATCCGGCGGCTATGCACCAACATTGCAGCAAACTGTAGAGGCTCACGCGTTGATGTACAAGGCCGCCAAAATATATATTGATGAAAACCATTTTTAGCAGCAATTAATTTTTAATTCCTGCACCTAAATTCCGATCTTCAGCATTCTTTAATTTCTTTACAGATGGCTAAAAAAAACATTGTAATTCTCGGTTCCACCGGCTCTATTGGAGTCCAGGCATTGGACATCGTGCGTGCAAACCGGGACGTTTTTAATGTTATAGCCATCAGTTGCAAAAGCAGCTGGCAAGCGCTTTTAGAGCAAATAAATGAATTTGAACCCGAATATGCTTTAACCTGCGATGAAGGTTGTGCTTCTAAATTACAAGAGGCAGATTTCCCGCCGGGCACACAAATTTTAACTGATCCAACTAAATTATCGCAGTTAGCTACGCTAAAAGATGCCGACATCATTCTGAATGCCTTGGTTGGATTTTCAGGCTTTGAACCTACCGTATCAGCTTTGAAAGCAGGTAAAAAAGTAGCTTTAGCCAACAAAGAGTCGTTGGTGGTGGGTGGTGAGCTGATCAATGATCTGCTGCAAAAGCATGATGGCCAACTTATTCCGGTTGATTCTGAACACAGCGCTATTTTTCAATGCTTGAGGGGAGAGGATAATCAGAACATCGAAAAGTTAATCATCACCGCCAGCGGCGGCCCGTTTCGAACTTGGTCGGCTGAGCAGATGAAAAAAATTACGGTTGAGAATGCCCTGGATCACCCCAACTGGTCGATGGGAGCAAAAATTACCATCGACTCGGCCACTATGATGAACAAAGGGCTGGAAATTATAGAAGCGCATTGGCTCTTTAACCTTCCGCTTGCGCAAATTGAGGCTGTTGTTCACCCGCAGAGTATTATTCATTCTATAGTCACTTTTACAGATGGTTCCAGCAAAGCACAGTTAGGTCCGCCAACGATGAAGGTGCCCATTTTATATGCGTTGACCTACCCTGATCGAATAAAATTAAATGCCGAGCGTTTAAACTGGCAGGAAGCTTTTGATCTTGAATTTGAACCGGTTGATCACCACAAATTTGAGTGTTTTACGCTTGCTTTGGATTCGCTCGAAGAGGGCGGCAACGCCCCGGCCATATTAAATGCCGCAAACGAAATAGCCGTACAGCGTTTTCTGGATGAAGAAATTTCTTTTTCAGAGATTCCTGCGCTTATCAAAGCTTGCCTTGACAACATCAATCGGCCTTTTGAAAAATCTGTTTCAGCATTAAAAAAAGTTGATCAGGAAACACGGAATTTTGCTCTTAACTACGTAATTTAACATTTATGCAATGGATTGTTGAACTCATGAGTACCATTGGCATCTTTGCCGGTGCGCTTATAATTCTCGTATTTTTTCATGAATTGGGTCATTTTTTGGCTGCCAAATTCTTTGGTATGCGGGTGGAGCGTTTTTCAGTAGGATTTCCGCCACGTATCTGGGGCATAAAAAAAGGAGAGACCGACTACTGCATAGGCGCTACTCCGCTGGGCGGCTACGTAAAAATTTCGGGTATGATTGATGAAAGCATGGATACCGAACATCTTGATAAGGAGCCTGAGCCATGGGAATTTCGCAGCAAACCGGTTTGGCAGCGGATTATTGTTATTACCGCAGGGGTGATATTCAATATGATTTTGGCGGTTTTTATCTTCGCCGGAATGGGGTTCACGGCCGGAGAACAGCGAATACCGGTTAAAAGTATGCAGGGTCTTTACGTGCAAGACAGCAGCTTGGTAGAAGAGGTGGGCTTTAGAACGGGCGACCAGCTTGTAGCCGTGAATGGGGAAGAGGTGCCATACTTCAGAGATTATTTTGGCCCTAAACAGCTCACAAGCTCGGAGTTGAGCTACACCGTGCTCCGCAATGGGCAACGCACTACGGTAACCATGCCCGATAGCCTGCTCGATCAAATTGCAGATCGCGGTTTTATTGGCCAAAATAATATTCTGTTGCCCAGTTTTATCAGTGCCGTTACGCCGGATAGCCCGGCGGAAGAAGCAGGAATTAAGGCCGGCGATAAAATTGTGGCGGTCAACGGGCAGCCCATACAATCGTGGCAGGAGTTGGTATCATATATCCAAAACACAGACAGCCCGCTGCCTATCACAATTGCACGAAATGGACAAACTATTAATACAGAGGTGACGCCCAATGAGGATAACATCATAGGCATTCGATCACCGCAACAAGACCAGATTTTTGAGGTTGAATACATTCAATACGGGCTTTTGGAATCTGTCGGCTATGGGTATGATAAGACGGTTGAGACGTTCACGGGCATCACGCAGGGGTTTGCCAAAATTTTTTCCGGCGATATTTCGGTGCGTAAAAATCTGGGTGGCCCGGTGGCTATTGCAAAAGTAACCAAAGATGCCACCGATGCCGGCGGTTGGCTTGGGTTCTGGAGTTTTACGGCTTTCCTAAGTGTTACGCTGGCCATTATGAATATTTTGCCCATTCCCGCCCTCGATGGCGGACATCTTATGTTTTTAATTTATGAGGGCATCACCCGCCGCGAACCCTCCGAGAAAGTTCGTATGGCTCTTCAGCAAATTGGGTTCTTTATCCTGTTGGCGCTCATAATTTTAGTCACTTTTAACGATATTCTTCGCCAATTCTGATTAGATGATTGCACGAGAGGGTTACTCAAATATTTTTGCCGCCGTTGCTGTCGCCATTACGGCTTGCATCGCTGCTTCCTTTATCAATCATTGGTCGGCGTACATTATCTATGGGGTGATGGGATTACTGGTTGTGTTTATGCTCTTCTTCTTTCGCGATCCTGACCGCGAGGTACCCGCAGCAGAAAACCTGATTGTATCTCCGGCTGACGGTACCGTTGTTTCAGTCAAAGAGGTGGATGAACCGCTTTATATCAAAGGGAAAGCCATCCAAATTTGTATATTTTTATCTGCTTTTAATGTTCACGTAAACCGCTCACCGGCAACAGGTAAGATAGAATATCTAACGTATAATACCGGTAAGTATTTAATGGCGTGGGATGATCGTGCATCATCTATGAATGAACGCGCTGATTTCGGCGTGTTGCACCCCACCGGCGCAAAGATTTTTTTTCGACAAATTACCGGATTTATGGCCCGTCGAATTGTTTATCATTTGAAAGAAGGAGATGAGGTAAAAGCAGGAAAACGCTTTGGTATTATGAAGTTTGGCTCAAGAATGGATATACTTGTACCACCTGAGGTTGAGCTTCAGGTGGAGGAAGGCGATCGTACCGTGGGGGGTGAAACAATCCTTGCAAGAATTGACGATAAGTAGTTGTTTATGATTAATACCTATTTCCAAATA
>Ga0136590_1000652_pt1 | contig 15986 bp, 22 predicted proteins | sample AntRauMFilla3765_FD_104934 | JGI IMG/M metagenome (GOLD analysis project Ga0136590, IMG submission 104934) | Saline lake microbial communities from Rauer Islands, Antarctica - Metagenome Filla 3 #765 | ecosystem: Environmental > Aquatic > Non-marine Saline and Alkaline > Saline | place... | reverse complement strand
CCGAAAACGGGTACGATACCGACCAAATCCTTCCGGACGGGTCGTTCGTCATGGAAAACGGGTCGGTCGTGGACTCGCCTTACCAGCTGGATTCCGTCACCCTCGAAAGCATCCCGGCTGACTTCTACGACAACTTCTAATTCACCCCGCTGCGCGACTGTTTAACTGGTGTGTATGTACTCCCCCGCAGACCCATCTTTGAGACGAATACCAGTCTGGTGAAACACCAACTCCACTGCATCAGCGCACTGGTCACACCGAATCGGTTTCTCATACGAATACGTCAGTGTCCCTTCGATATTCCGCAGGAAATCACCAAGACTCCCGTTCAACTCTTCGACCGGCGTCCCCCTCATGAACTCACCTGATCCAGTCTGGTGCCCGTAGTCATACTCTGTTGTACCATGGAACTGTCCTTAGGCATTCTGATGCTTGGTCAACTCAAATCCACCGAGTCAACAACCGGGCTATCCAGCCATTCCGGTTCGACGTCACGGGTGAATTGGTCTGCGTGTTCATCCCGATAGATACTCAACAAGGCTCCGTAGACGTCAGTTCCGAGTGGCCTGTTTTTGTTTTCGAAGTCAGAAATTCGTTGTTGGAGCGTTGTTGGGGCATATTGGACGGCGTCTGCGATACGGCCGGCAACCTCGGACTGCGTAAGTCCAAGCGTTGTTCGAGCATCACGAAGATGATCAGGGTACTGCAGACTGAGGCTTTCTGATGCAGCTGCCCGGCCTTCTGGATAGAGAACATCAAACGGAGACGTAACACGGTCTGTCACATCTAAGAGCCCGCCAATAAGGTCATTGTACGTTGTTTGATCGAGGCTGGTGATTCCAGCACGAGCCGCGACAAGTCGAACATCACGCTCTGAAACCGGTCGGAACATCGGTTTCGTGAAGAGCCGTTCTCCAATGCAGTTCTCATGTAACCGGCTGATTTCGTTCGCTTCAGTCTCTTCTACCACGCCATGCAAGAGGTATTCCCGGGCCCGATCGTCTAACAAGTCATATTCCGGGATGGAGTCTGGTGCTGGCGCATACAGGACCGTGTTCCCACTGATTTTCCGGCGTTGAACATCACCGGAGTCAACAAGCGCCCGTAAGCGATCGCGCACAGTACTGATAGGCTGATCAAACGCGTCAGCGATTTCACGGGCTTTCACCGTACTGTCCGAGGTATGCAGGAATTCGAGGATTTCAGCGGAATCGATGCTTTTGATATCGCGTGCATCGGCTGCGGTGTGAGACTCAAACCAAACCGAATCATTCGTTTCTGGCGACTGAATCATCCATGACCCGTCTGAAGAGAGGTCATCAGCGACGTCCATGTAGTCAAACGCAGATTGCTGCATTGGATTTTCAATGTCAAGCGCATCTGCGATGATGAATACGTCATCTACCGGCGGAGCAGGCCGAGTGCCTCGGGGCTTGTCCCCGAGGGTGAAGGCCGTCACTTGATTTACACACCTATAAGTGCGCCAGACGGGACAAATATAGTCGGGGTGAGGAACGCTGCGGCACCGAAGAACGGCAGTGCGATAAGCGCTCTCAGTTTCCCTAACGCACTTCGATCAGGAAATGGGACCGTACCAGAACTTCCTAATTCTTCGTTTCCATCATTCGTCTCTGTCATTGTGCTGTCTCCGTAGTCGCGTCTCCCGAGTGGGTTGCTGATGCTTCACGGATAAGTCGGACATTCGATCCGACGATGAATCCGGGCTGACTGTATTTCACGCGTCGTTGCTGGTCACTATCCAGGAAGAACACGTCTCCTGCTTTCTCAGGACGATCGTGTTCAACCCATTCCCGTTTGTATCGTTCAGCGACAAGCGTAACAGATGCCGCGTGATCGAAGTGGAACGTAATGGCATCACCATCACACTCCATGTGAGTCAGATGTTCATTGGTGAGAGGAATAACGCGTTCAACTTCGTTCGTATCAGGGTTTGGTTCAGTCATTTGAATCACTGCCATCAGCACAGTACTCAATTAGTTTCTCAGCGTCGTACTCATGCTCATTGTAGTACGCTGTTTCCGTGAGCTCCCGGTCATTTCGATGGTGTTCATTTGAGCACTTGAACATGATTTTGACATCGAGTGGTGCCAACGGTGCCTCATCGATTTCGACCGTCGTCGCTTCGTCAGTCCCGCAAACGGTACAGATTATCGAATCAACGTCTCCATTCCCATCAGACCAGTCGTTCTCGACTGTAAAATCAGAGGGATTCAGGAGGTCCTCAAGCCGTTCCCACGTCCTTGGTTTCTCGCCACTACCAGCTTGGAGTGCGAAACGTGAACAGGAACATCGAGCGACGTACCCGTCGTAGCCGTGCGTTGTTCGAACAATCTCGTCACAGAACGTGCAGACAAGTGTATCATCGTGCATGGTTACTCTCTTACTCGTTGATTCGCGGGTGGTTCAGTTGTCATTGTCGTATGGGGGACGGAGTTTTGTCGGCACTGCCTCGTTCTCTAAGATATTCCACTGATTCGCAGATTCTAGGGTCGGAAGCGCTTCACGAAGAACTGCGTTCGGAATATGAACACCGTATCGTTCGTCACTGTACCGAGTAACGTCAACCGGTGTCCCGTTAATCACATTCCAGGCGTGGTTATGGACGCTTCCGGTTTCTGCGTTCGCTGTTACACCTTCGATGTACTGGAATCGAGAATCAAACCGAGCAAGTTCCGCAGCGTTCGCATAACACTCCATTGCGCTCGGTCGATACTCACGAACAAACGCTGCAAGCGTCTCTAATACCTCTTCTGGAACATCACCCGGCGTGTACACGCGCATGCTTTCCGTCTTCGGAATCGGAACTGAATGATGTGCCAGTGGCTCCGCGTCGTACACTCCGTGACGTTTCACTAGTTCGATGACGCGGTCGTCGTTATCGGGCTCGGCACCCCACGAGTTGACTGCCTCTTCTAACGTTGTCTCGGCAGTCATTCTGAGAGGCTCCACGTATCTTGTTCCGGTTCCAATCGTGAGGTGTAATCCCCACGCGAATCGACGATCCCGCAGTGATACAGGAATGCCTTGAACTGAAACGTTGACTCTGACCGGTAACTGTCCGACGAGGCCACGATATCTGAGGTCGGCGGCGTATCAGGACCAACGTCGTGTTGTTCGACCGTGGACGGGTGGAGGAAAACCGTTTTCGCCAGTTCAGGTTCCCGCTTCCAGAGCAACCACGTCAATTCGTGAAGTTGGAGTTCGCCTTGCTGACGCAGGAATTCAACAAGGTGCATCGTCGGCTCGTACTGGAATGCTAGGCGCTCAGTTAGCGCCTGCCATTCCGGGTGCACGTCAGTGAATCTTTTCGGAGAACCGTGCAGGTCCTCGAAGGCGTGCAAGGCCTCTCGCGGGCTTCCGTGGACACGGCGGGCTGTGACTATCACTGCCTCACCGAGCGGCGTCACGTCGCCCGTGGCAGCGATGAGTCCGGTTTCCTCCGCTCCACGCCGTGCTCGGCGTGGAAGATTCACAGCGTGTTCACGAATCAACGCATCAGTTGCGCCGTCAGCTACGACCGCGAGCGGGACGGCCAAGTAATTCTTCGGATGATTCAGTTTGAACTCCTGAATCTTCGCCGGCTCACCGGACGGGCTCGTTACGGTCGTGGTTTCAGACGGCACCGGTTTCGGAATCGTGGACGTCATAGATCATCCTCAACGTCATCGTCTTCACCAGGTGGGATTAACCCGAGTTCCTCAGTGAGGATACGTCGGGTTTCCTCCGGGGAATCCGATTGGAATGTCGGGTCCGCGCCACACTCTTCACACGGATACCCGTCTTCTAACGTTTCCCCGCACCCGTTACAGTCAATTGGTCTCGTTGCCATGATTACTCCCTTATTACGCCATTCTCGGCGGGTTCTGAATACTATTCGATTTCGGAACGTACGTCTCTGCCAGCACGTTCATCACGGTATCGTAGAGATCGTCCGTGTTGAGGTCCTCACGGCGAGTCGTTCGTTCATCTGAACGGTATTCATTCGATTCGCGTTGAATGACGCGGTATTTGCGTGGTTCGAAGTTATCTCGGTCGTCTTGCCAGACCTGGATTTCGTGTCGTCCATCCAGTGTCATCCACCGATTCATCTCCAGGCTATCCGTTGGGAGAATCACCCATCCGGCCGGGGTGTTCTCAACGGCAGCAATCATCCGGTGTGCCCATTCGGTCGCCTCGGTTAACTTCGAGATCACCAGACGCTTCCCGGAGAATTCAGCCGTATTCAGCATCGGCGTACACACCGTTTCGTACAGGTCACGATGCGTATCTGCACGGATAGTGACCTTGATGCCGGTTACCGGAAGCTCATCGTGTGACTGGTCATCTCGGTCGAACCGGTCTTCGCGTGTTATTTCAACGCGTTCAGGTCCATTGTTGCTCGTTATGTGCGGACTCGGGGTTTTGTGCGTGACAGTCCAACCATCAGGGACTGACAGCGTGTCAGCGAGCTCAGCAAGGTTCTCAGCGGATTCTTCTGTGGTCGAGGGCATTGGTATGAGTGTGGTGTTGATCCAGTCTCGATGACTGTGAACGGCGTGTGCTGTACGGTGAGGCGTACAGGTGTCACGAATCTCTTCCCGCCTGTACCCTCACCGTCGCTCATGATTGGGCCGTGTTGCTCACTCCCCGCCTGCAGTAACTGGCTGAAACGGCGTGCTGGCCTGGCACTTGTGGCACCCACCGGATTCTCCCGTCTCGTACGGGACTGTCTCCTCACAATTCGGGCATTCTGATTCCGTCATCGTGATGGTATCTCCATCCTCAGTGGGGACCTCGATGGATCGCTCGTTCATACGACGTGTACCTAATCGGCGTTGAATCCGGCGAGAGAGGCTTGTGCCGTATCCGTTTCTTCTGGTTCGATGAGGCTAACCGGTGGTTCACGAATCCCCTTCGAGTCATCACCGCAGTTCTCGTGCTTTTCTTCGTACCACTCGATGCGAGCCTGATGCGGTTCACGAAGTATCTCACCGGATTCCGGGTCAACACAGTAGTTATCGGGCGCAGCACCGCATTCGATGCAATCAACGTACCATACAGGGTGGAGATACGAGCCTTCCCCGCACGTCGTGCAGACGTGTTCAGTTCCGACATCAGCGCCGCACTGCAGGCAGTACCCATCACCGATGATCTCAGAGTCACACGCCGGGCATGACTCAGCGTGCCGGTCGTGGGATTTACTGATGGTCTCACGAGCTGAGTCCACGGTCCACTGCGCACCGTTGTATTCCGGTTGCTTCGCGTCAATCGTGATGATGTAATCACGCGGCGCATCGGCCGCGGAGAGAATCACAATATCGTCTCGAATGTACGGGAGCGTAGCGTTCATGCACGTCGCCATGTGACCGAGTTGGATGATGCGTCCAGATGTTTCCAGTAACGGGTGCGATTCGTACTTCAGGATGCTGACCTCAACGTTCTTGCTGCCATAGTAATCCAGTTGATGTTGGAACGCTTCTGGAGACGGGTCAACGACGACCGTGTTGAAGAGCTCATCAGCGAACTCATCACTGATACGTTGCGGAGCAAAGTACGTGTCAGCATCCGGGGCTCGGTCAAGACTGTTCGTGACCACCGGCGAATCATGAGTGAATCCCGGGTCTGCATGCGTCAACGAGAGCGTCCGTCCGGACAACTCGTCGTTGATCAGGTCGTACGCTTTCTCTCGCAGGTCAGTTCCGTCAGGATACCGATGGTACGTGAGCGAGATTGGGTTCCCATCATTCCCACCGGTTGCTCCAGTGACCTCCGGGAACTGGTCTGCATCAGTGTTCGGCAGTACGTCATCGGAAACGGAGAACAGCACATCGGAGCCCGGTGACGTTCTTTCAACTTCGCCAGTCGGTGCCTCAGGTTTCCGGAGTTCGGCACTCAGCCAGTCGAACTGTCCGCCGAACAGGTTCCACAGAGCGATATCCTCCATCGAATACGCGTACTCATCCGGCATTACCGTGGACGTGAATCCGAAGAATAGGATTCGTCCGCCAGGTTTCAGCAGATGGTCCAGCGTTTCAGGAATCGGGATATCCGATGACGCGTCAACGCCATCGAGGCCGTACGTCTGTTCGGCTTGATTCGGAGAAAACGGCGGGTCGTAGACGATCGTATCAAAACTGTTCTCCGGGAACACCGTCAGCAGGTCTTCAACCGGGACGTTCACGTCAGTGTTCGTACTGACAGTCTCGCCGGCGTCGTAGTCAGTCCCGTTAATCGTCCGGGCTTTATCCAGCGTGACGGTTTCCTGAATGTCGTTCCGAACGATCTCGTCGTCGTGATCGAGTTGACAGACACCGCTGCACGCGTTCAGGGTTCGTCCCTGGAGTTTCGATTCAACCCATGCTCGGATTTTCGTGTTGTTGAACGTCCAGTTGTTTGTTCGAACCGACCAGTACGAAAGATGTGGTGTCGTCATTGTTCAGTGAGACGGGATACGGAGAGGCAGTCGCACGACTCACCCGCTATTTCGAGTCGTGCGTCCAGCGGCCGGTTCCACACCGGGAAGTCATGCGGGTTTGGTGTCCCGTCCGGGATTTCTGCGTCGTAGTGCGTCTCACCGTGTTTCAACCAGGTGTGGACGTCCCACGCATCGATGATCTCGATGTCGTCCGGCACCGGGTAGTTCTCTACAACGAACGTGGCGAAGGCCCGGCAGTACCCGCCGTTAATCTCAACCGGGTCGTTCGGATCTTCTGCGTCAGTGAAGTCCGTAATCGCTTTCCTGATGAGTTCCGGGATGGACGGTGTTGCTTCTCCGTCTACGGGTGTGGGTGAAGATGCAGGCATGCGTGTGAGTCAGGGTGACTGCGTGGTGAAGGCAGCCATGTTTTTCTGTCCCGGGTCAAACGCCGGTTGCAACGGACCAGTCTCGTCTTCCTCATCCGCAGCTGCATCGTTGAGTTCGGACAGAATACTGGAGCACGCATCCGGGTCAAGCACATCACTTGCGTCAAGATCGAATTCGTCCAGGAAGACATCAAGACCAGACTCGCGGACAAGCCGGTCGAATGAAGGCTCTGTATCGAGGTATTTCGTCAGAGAATTCACACGCTCGATGAGCAACGTGGCGATTTCATCGGTCGTTGTAACCGTTTCCAACTCATCTGCAGAGGTAATCACGTTCGTTTCTATGATTTTATCGTTCGGAATGACTGTACTGAGGACACCCGGCTCAATCTTCATGAGTTCTTCAATCGAGGCCCCATCAGATGCGTCGGCAATCATATCGGTGAACGACTCACCGGGTTGGAGTTTGTATGTTCCACACTCGTTGCAGTGTTCTACACCGGGCTGATTCGTTGGTGTGAACTCACAGGTATGCGTTGGGGATGTCAGGGTTTGTCCGACGTAATCTCGTATCCGGCGTTCCCTCGTCATTTCCGGGTCCGTGGTCACCGGCTCAGTCAACTCAGCGCCGGACGCGTTGGTATTGATCTCACGGATATCCCACGGTACGTGGTCGAGGTACGGTGCTCCTGATGTGACAGCGTGCACGGTCTGCCGGTGTTCGATCGGGTCATCGAAGACGGTCTGACAGTCTGGACAGTAGAACCACCGATCCCACACTTCACAGTGGGCGTTCTTATCGAGTGCAACTTCTGCTTTCGAGACTTTCTCTTCTTCGCTCATCACTGCCGGGTCGCACTTGTCGTCACAGTCAGCGCACAGCAGCATCTGCGGGGTTTCCTCTCCACGGTATTCGTTGATTTGCTGTGTATTCCCGTGTCCCCACAGCGCGTATTCTTCTGCGACGTAGCCTTTTGAGACCTGCCCGTTGAACAGCTCCATCTCTAACTGTTCAATCTGCTTCGCAGTATCCGAGAACCCCCACTTCTTTAATTCCTCGAACTCATCTCTGGAACCAAATGCGCCACACAGGCACTCACCCGACATACCGAGGATGTCACTGACGGGGTTGGAGGGAAGGTTTCGGTCCTGCCGGTACGTTGTGACGTCGGATTCGCTCCATTCTGCGATTGGTGAAACGACAGTGCATTCGCCCCAATTCTCAGAGAGACCGTCGTCGGACATGTTTTCAGCTCGCCGGTCGCTTTCCTTCTGCCGGACACCGGAGACGAAGGCTACTTCGTCGTCTTCGTCGTGGAAGTACTCGACGAAGTTCTTGATGGGCTTGTGTTTGAGCGCCAAGTACATTATCCAGTGCATACTCGGCCCCGGGAACCCCATTTTCCGGACAAGCTTCTCGTAATCGTCGTTGTCCCGACGAACACCGTAGTAGTTCGTATCGACGTCTTCGTACGGGTGAGGGGCGAGTTCCAGGCCGACGCTGTCTTCGATTTCCTGCTGGCGTTCCTGCATGCTGACGCCGTCATCCGAGCGTTTGTTATCGGCGTCATTCATCGAGGTGAGTTCGTGGAACGCGATGTCCCATTCCCGGCATCGGTCCAGCACGTATCGGCGTGTGTCTTCGATGCCGATCCCGGTATTCACGTGAACGACGCCGGAGAGTTCAATGCCGAATTCTTGAGCGACTTCACAGGCGGTGTCGCTGTCGCCGCCGCCGGAAACAAGCGCGTAGACGTAGTCCGGGTCGGTCTGTTCATCGAATCGATCAACGATTTCTTGCGTAGACTGGAGGTACGGTGACTCGTCAGCCTCGATTGATTGTTGTGTCATTGTTGGGTAAGTGGTGCTGGTAATCGTGTTGTTATCGTTGGAAGAATCCGGATAGGGCGTTCAGTACGTCGGTATCGCTGGAGATCGTGGTGTAGTGTTTTCCCGTTCCGATGATCCCCATATCGTTGGTGAATGAGATCTCGTCAACGCCGATGAAGAGAACAGTTGCGTCTGCCTCCATCACCGCGTCCATCATCTTATTAGGGCGATCCGGGTAGCCGTGTGTTAAAACAACGATGGTTTCGGGAGTCGCACCAGGCATCGAGTCAGATGCTTCGATAAGATCGGCAATCGGTGAGCTGCCGTGGGCTTTCCCGTCAGTCAGAACGTCATCAAGACGTTCGTCGACGTTGTCCGTAAACGGGAGGACCGCGTTGACTCCGCAGTCGTAGGCTTCAGTGATAGCGACGTTTTCGCCGTGCCCTGCTTTCTGGTATGCGAGTGCAGCGGTTGCAACGAAATCCTCGGCAGATTCGAGGGGTGACGTCTCACCGACGAAGGACCCTGAACGGTCCAGGGCAAACACGATCGGTTGCAGACCAATTTTTTCACCTTCGTGTAGAATACTGGAGTCCTCAGAATCACGGTGTTTGACTCTAACGTCATCCTCTATTGGCACGTGGTATATCTCGTCACGGGTTTCAGTCATGCCAATCTGTGTTGGGTGTCTTGTCGGTGTTCGACGCGCTGCCACCCGTACGAGACGTTTCGCTCGGTTATCAGCAAGGTCGGTTCGCGTCCGCGGATTGCCGATAAAACGGTGATTGTCGAGGGGTGAGCCGGTGTCCGTCTTGTCGGCATCCGATGGTGGGGCATCATCGGAGCGCAGTCGCCCGGTCAAAGATTTCACGAGACCGGCGACTCTCTGCCGCGTTTTGCTGAACATGTGAGTGCGTCCTCACCAGTTATTCTTGGACGCACGAACAAAGCCTATCGGGAATCGATGACGCGGATAGTGTCGAACAGGGGGGGTCACTCCGCGAACGCGTCCAGCGGTTGAGTATCAGTTGGTTCTTGCGGGTCAACACCTTCGATGACTTCGAAGACTGCTTGAGCGCTGTTATCCAGGTTGTGGTTCATCCGTTCAATAGATTTTTCTCTCAGTGAACCTGTGTATGCACCTGTGTTTTTCTCCGGGTGTTCAAGATGGAATCGGGCGAATTTCCGGGCAGCCCACAGGTTAGTTGACGGGTGGATTTCTATATCAACCGTTTCGATTCCTTCAGCGATCGTTGCGGCCCATATTCGTTTATGGCCGTTCATAAGCTCAAAGAACGGGCTATCTTCCTTCGGTCGGGTGAGAATAGTTCCGAAGACACGGCCGAGGCTTTCAATTTCCCGTATGAGCTCTTCATTTTCTCCGATGGTGAATTGTCGAACATGATACGGTGACGGGAGGATTTTCTCTAACGGGATAGTGAGTGGTTCAGGGGGAGCAACCGGTTCAAGCCGCGATTCCGGGAACGAGTACGTTTGAAAGTCTTGCCGGTGAGCGTCACGGATTTGCAGTGGGAGAGATCCAGTGTAAGTAGCGCCGTATTTTTCTTCGAATTCGTCACGGTAGACGGTGACGACTGCGTTATCCGTTTCTGGATAGTCTGGATTTGAATGCGCGACGAGCACGTCATTTGACCTGTACCAGTTGTTAATCGGGATTTTCGGTTGGTTAATAACGATGATTTCGTCTTGGTTTTCAGGGTCTTGTTCCCCGTCAACAACCCGATGACCGTTTTGAAACGCTCGAATATCGGATTGATTAGGTTTTGTAGTGCTCATTGATGACCCCGTGGATAGCGAAAGTAAGATTCTGCTCCCGTATATCAGTCCTGTTTTCGTTTCTCCGTAGTTATCTGCCAAGTCACTGGAGGGTTTCACTCAGAGTTTCCGCGAGTTCAGTCTGTACGGCTTCGTGAGCCACTCCGGTCATTTGCCACGCCATCGGTCCAACTTCATCAGTCAAAGCAAGCACCGTGTCTTCCTGCGGTAACCACTGCAGGTCAAGTGGGGCGTCGGTGGTTTGCTCAGCGTGCCTGAGCATCTGCCGGTGCGTCTGGTCACCAGATTGGTTCCCGTACGCTGTGACGTGCCTCACGCACGCAATCCGAGTGTCGTACCACTCTTGTTCAATAGCTCGTTGTAGGAACCCGGCGATGTGGTCACCGAGGATCTGCAGGCATTGTTCCTGTGCGTGCTTGTTCCAGTCATGATCGGATTCCTTCTTCACCCACCAACCGAACAGGCCAGGATTGTCGTACAGGAACGATTCACCGTCCTGTAGTTCAAAGGGGATGAGCCCCATCGGTTCGGACACCGTCACGACGTGGATGTGGCGTTGCTGTTCTTCAGTGTACTGTGACAGGGTTTTACTGAGCGATTGGTACGTTCGAGAGTCGCACATCGGTTTCTCTGAAGCGCACGGGTACAGGAGAAGTGTGTCCGTGTGTTCTGGCGGGGTGTACTGTTGCTCGATGTACGCCAGCCATTGTCGAATATCGCTGTCCGGGTCACGAAGCACGTTCAACGTGGCTTCTGGCGTGACTAACTCGATGTCGTCTTGATTCGGTGGGATCGGCGGGTCATCGAACGTGGCTTGCGGTTGCTGTGTTGGAGCCTTGCTGAATGAACCGAGATGTTCTTGGTACTGATGGGAGTTATTGGTTTCAGGCATTGGAATGCACTCGTAGTTCTCACTGTCTGTGTTGGTGCGTCGGTGCTGACCAGGGGATGGCAGCGATCGCCGCGGTCCTCACTCCTGCTTGTGGGACCGCGGCTGCGCCAGCTGCTTCTGGAATGCTCTTTCCGTGAAGAAGTGGATGAGTGAAATCGAGAGGAGGCGGTGAGATTCCAGGATGGATCCCGGCATGTATATAATGCTCACCCTCATAGGAAATATTGCATACTATGGCTGAGACGTCTACGTTGACAGAACTGCAGGAGACTGCGTTCTCTCTGTTGGAGAATGAAGGAGAGTTGTATCAAAGCGATTTGTGGAAGCGAATGGATATCGGTAGCCGGTCAGGTTCACGTGTTGCACAAGCGTTGGCTGAGAAAGGCCTTATCAAGCGGGAAGAAACGACGCGTGATGGTCGGAAAACGTATCTGCTCACGTTCATTGAGACGGAAGATGCCGAACCCGGAGGTGTAGATACGGAGCGTTCTGATCAGGAGCGTCTCCCTGATATTGGATCAGTTGATCTTCCATCGCACGATGTTCACCTATCTCCGACACAGAAACGCGCTGCAGAGTTGATTTACGATCGGGGAGAGCTCACGCAAAGCGAGTTGTGGAAAACACTTGATGTTGCGAGTCGAACCGGAACGCGTGCATCACGAGCGCTTGCTGATGCTGGACTCATTAATCGTGTAGAGACAATGGAAAATGGTCGGAAAACGTACGTTCTAACGCCAGTTTCTACTGAGTCTACGGCGGGTAGTGAAGACAAGTCTCGTGGTGAGGGTGTGTCTGTAGACTCTGAGCGTGTTGATGCGGTGGATGGTGAGACGTTGTCTGAGTCGGAACGGCAGGCATACGATTACATCATGAAGACGAGCGGTGTTCCGCAGAATTCGCTTCGGTCGTGTATTGAAGGGGATGATGAAACGATTGCGGCTGTTGTTCAGTCGTTGCTTGCAAAGGACCTCATTCGGCGTACTGAAGAGACGTACTACGGTCGGTTAACGTATTGGGTGGAGCCAATGGCAGGGTCGAATCCACCTGCGTCAGCGTAGCTACATCCTGTTTTCTGGAGTTGCGTTTGAACGGGTCGATGGGGAGGGTTGCATGAATTTAAGTAATTACTATCCGAAGACGTGGTATGGGACGAACCTCAGTACCGTGCAGTGATGAGACCCGTGAATTGCTCGTCGACGAGAAGCAGGAAGATGAGACGTGGAATGACTGCTTGGTTCGATTGGTGAATCAGATGCCTGCGCAGAATGAGGATGTCGCTGCTGTTCTGGAACGTCTCGATGAGTTAGAAGCGATGTTGAACGAGTTCGAGGCGGGTGAGGGCGGTGAGATGCCTGAGATGAACGTTCTTCGGGAGGCGATCCGAGCTGAAGTGAAGAATGCGGTGAGTGATGCGATTCCCTCGATGGCGCATTGAGCGGGCGGTTCAACGGGTTTCTGACGAGTATTCGTGAGAGGCATCCCCCGACCACAATCCATGAATTATGAGCATGGGTAATTTATATTATCATTCGGTGTTCGGGTCTTCCCACTGAAGTGAAAACCCGGCCCGACGACCACAGTCAGGACACGTGTACCCGCCATTATCGCTGGTTTCCATGATTTGCCCGGAATCACCGTGGTCATTGAAACACAGTACATTTGCAACACCAACACCATCGTCGTTCTCGTTACCGGTTTCGTTCGTGTCTGTAGAAGTCATTGTTTAGTTGTTGAAGCGTTTTTTGTAGTACCGTCAGTTGAACGACCATCAGGTGAAAGTCTTTGAGGGTCACCGTTCATCACGGATTCCCAATCAAACCGCACCCAATGTTCGTTCTCACCGAGTGTGTACTCGTTGGGATTGATTCGCTCTACCGCGTTGTTAATCTTCGTATCCCCATTAGCAACACTGTATGGATTTTCCAACGCGGTGTTGTACAGCGTCCAGATGTACCCGTCATCAGCATGGTCTGCATCCGATGGAGAGAATGCCAGTACCACACGGTCTTCTCGTTCCGCATTAGTCTGGTCAGTCATTGCATTTCTCTATCAAACAGTTCGAGGTCAGTATCACGTGGTTGGTACAGAGGATGCGTGGGCTGCTCTTGATTCGTTACATCTAACGCGTACAGGTCAGTATCCAACAATTCGGTTACTGTGTCACCTCGACCGTCCAACGTGCCGTGATTCCCCCACGCGACGATTACCTTATCAGCGTCTTCGCAGACGTCTTGAAGGTACTGATTATTCTCAGGACCGACCGGGTTATCATGCTCGTAGAGTTGGTCAGGGTCGGTGCTTCGTAAGGCGAAGAGATTCACGAGCTCTACTTTCCCGTATCCCCATTGTTCAGCGTACCCCTGGCATCGACGGAGAGTCGGGTCATCAGTTGTTGCGTCAGCTGTACTTGGATTCAACAGCACGAACGCGAGGACTGGTTTCGAAGTATCCCACGTTCGCCATAATCGGTACCGGTAGGTCCCGTCATCACTGATCACAGCTCCGTGCCGGTCATCGGTTCGTGTTCCTGTCGAATCGCTTCATCGGGCTGAAATGCCCATTCAGACTCGTCAGAGTCAGATTCTGAACCCGTATCTGCAGTCGTTTCTGATTGGTCAGCGGTCATTGTGTTCACTCGGTTGTTTGTACTGCACGTAATTGGTAGTTTGGGAAACTACTCCGTCAGCAGTTCAACCGCATCAACCGAATCAGGAACAGTTAACTCCGGCATGGAAACACGGAGTTCAGCCCGATCGCGTGACTCAACCACGTCACCAGCGTTGAACAGTTTCGATGCTTGCGACAGGGCTTCAGATTCACTTTCAGCATCAACGTGAACCTCACCAATCGGATCTAACGGGACTCTGTACGTCTCTCGTTCCGGATGATGGTACTTCACTTGGATACCCCAATCTGCAAATTCTTCATCGACATGAACACGGTCCGTTTTCACACTTACAACGGTAATGTCAGCGAACTCCGCGTCAAGGAGTTCATCAACCCATGCATCAATGACATCACTGTCACCGTCACGAGGCCCATTCTCTATGCGAATGATCCGTGAGTCTGGATCGCCCGGGTCGAGTCGCCGGTTACGGTCACTGCAAATCTCTTCAACGGTTGCTTCGTCGTCAGGGAAATCAGGTAACATGGTTACAGGTACTCTGAGTATTCGGCGATGACGTGCGCAGGGCACGACACCACGCCGATATCACTGTTTTTCAGCATCGCTTCGACGCCGTGCAGGAATTCCTCCGGCACAACGTACCAGCGCTGGTAGTCTTCAGACCACTCAGCGTCTGTTGCTTCCTTCAACGCATCTTTCGCTCCAGACGTCACGAGCGGGTCGTAATCACCGTCAATACCGATTGCACGGTTATTCGATTCGACTACATTCACTGGTGTTTCGTCAGCTGGTGCATCGATGATGAGATCACCGGTCTCATCGTCTACACGGATAGATGTGTATCGCAGGTCGTAATTCTTTTCGTACGGTTCAGCAAGCGTTCGAATATCACAGAGAACACGAACACTCCCATCGACAGCATCGACATTGAACTGCTTCGGTTTGCTCGTCTCATCAATCCATGTCGTCAGACCCGCTCCAGCCGGGTCTTTCTCCGGAGCTGTAACCGTATCCCTCCCAACGTGGTAGTATCCGGTATCTACGTCACCGCCCATGCCGTGACTCTCCACTTGATCATTCCATTCTTCAACAGACTTTGCGCTCGCAGCGGTTTCAGGATCCACAACACATTTCCTGACGTTCGTCGCTGCGGAATACCGGGAAAGTTTCTTCTTCGTGACTTTCCGAACCGGAACGTGATCACCGTAGTAATGATGCAGGAACCATCCACCACGCGGTGTTAGAGAGAACTTCCACTCACCTTCACTGGTATCGAACGCGTCTTCGTTCGTAATATCGATGAGATCCAATTCAACCGCGCGTTTCAGCAATGCTTCACGATGCATCAAGTTGTATAGCGCGCCTTCTTTCGCTCGGCGCATCCCGGACCCGGGCGACGATGACCCGCCGCCAGTGTTCTTGTGGGGGGCTTTCCCGACCGTAGAGGCAAAGTACGCCACGTCACGGCAAATGCGTGCGTATCGAGAAGGTGTGAACGTCTTCGTCAGATGATTCTTGACCATGTCTGACGGCAGGTCTAGAACACGGAAGTTATCGTCTGCTCGGGCTTCTTCAACGGTGATTTCGTATTCACCGAGAATGCGGGGTTCCGTCTCGTCGTTGGATGAGGTGTTAGTCATTGGAGGATGAATCCGGCACTTGCTGTAACTCTGTAGCGAGTGCTCACTCTCTGTCTTAGCACTCGCTAACAGCAAGCGTTTCGGTGCGGGCGGGTACCGGTAACCGACCGTTAGAACGCGCCGAGTTGTTGCTGTGCAACATCGTCCGGGTCACGCGTGTTCTGGCAGGTCTCTCGGAGTTCTCGCGGATCACGGGCGGTTTCGTGGTCATCCCAACAGTGCTCGGTGTGCGGACCGGACGAGTCGAACATCTCACCGCACTGTGTGCACCGCCACGTCGTTCCGTCATTGTCACCCGTGACGTATAGCCCAATCGTGCTAGTGGTCACGACCGGCGTGAATCCGGGCGTCTCAACGAATTCGTACGAGTGGTTACCAATTCCTTCAAGGGCCT
>Ga0136590_1000608_pt1 | contig 16559 bp, 18 predicted proteins | sample AntRauMFilla3765_FD_104934 | JGI IMG/M metagenome (GOLD analysis project Ga0136590, IMG submission 104934) | Saline lake microbial communities from Rauer Islands, Antarctica - Metagenome Filla 3 #765 | ecosystem: Environmental > Aquatic > Non-marine Saline and Alkaline > Saline | place... | reverse complement strand
CAAACATGAAGCTGGTTGAAATCCAGAAACGAAAGCGGTTGGCTCAGCAAGAGGCGGAAAACGAAAAACGCACAGAAAGTATCCTTGGCCAGCTTAAAGGGATACCCGTATCAGCCTACCGATCCAATCAGAGGCTCTATCAGGAACTGGTTGATATGAATCCTGATGTACCTCTTTACCAGGAAAAGCTTTCTTTTTACTCGAACAAAATTCAAGAGCAAGAAGCCAAGGAGGAAGCTGAAAAACGTCGGCGTGAGGAAAAATATCAACAGCGCGTTGCTAAATTTGGTGAGCCACCGACCCAAAGTCCCTGGGATGGTTCCTATTATGAGGTAGAACGATACCTTGAGCGTGTTGCAAACGATCCCGACAGTATCGATATTAGTGGCTGCACAAGTGTTTATTTTAACGATCAGGGCTGGCTTGTCGGCTGTGACTATCGAGGCAGGAATGGTTTTGGCGGCATGGTTCGTCAATCAAACTGGTTCAGCATTGCTCATGGCAGTGTCATCAAAATGCACGAAAGCTCTGCCTTTAGCCCTTGAAACAAAGGTCCCCAGTTTCCTAGTGTGATCGTCGCAGGCGCGTGATCCGGGCGTTAAAATTCTTACGGAGATATCGATGAAGAGTCTTTTTTTGATACCTCTCGTGCTCTTAATTACCGGGTGTGCGACAACGAAAATGCAAACGCACATCGATCCTGAGCATAGAGATCGTACCTACTCGAAAATATTAGTTGATGCGCCAAATGCGAACTTTGAATTCAAAGACCTAATGATCACCGAGTTGTGCAGTGGTCTGAGGGAAAGGTCAGTCGAGTGCATAACCAAGGATGAATTGTTCCCTCCTACCAGAGAATACTCGGAGCCTCGAATTTTCGAAATTATTGATCAGAATGGAATCGATGGATGGCTAATTGTTGGCATAGGCTCAGGTGCGACCAACAGCCAGTATATGGGGTCTCAAACGTTTGGATCTGCCACAGTTTACGGCAATACAGTTTCGGGCAGTGCAAATTCTATGGCGATGTATTCCTTCAGTCGACAGCAAGGTTACGCGATAACCATGTTTGATATGGATACGAATCATAAGGCTTTCATCATGGAGGCCAGTACGTCTGCATCTGGCTTGGCGAACATAACCAATTCTGTTTTTGCCGAGAGTTTGGCAAACAAAATCATTAACGAGATGTCCGCTGCCGGTTTCATTGAGTAGCAGATTTTAACAAGGCCAGGCACGGCGACGCCTTTTTCGTTGCGGCTTCGGCTCCACTACAAAGGCGCGCATGCTGGCAGCGTTATATCGATAGGGAGACTTCGAGGTGAGTAGTTTTGATACTTGGCTGGCGCGAATCACCTCAGTATCGCAAGTCATCATAATGGTTCTGGCTCTGCTTGGATTTTTTTATACAGTGGTACCGATGTATCAGAATCAGTTAATCGAAGAACAATATGCTCGAACACGGCTGGCCAACTTGGAAGCTAAGGACAAACTGAGAATTACCGAAAGCGAGATAAATGAGCTTGCTGAGGTCAACGCTGAGCTTGTTGATAGACGTAACGTTCTTGAAGAAAATATTGAGGAAGTAAGTCAGGAGTTATCTGAGGCAAGGAAAGCACTCTCGGTTACCCAAAGTGAATTATCCGCTCAATTAGTCGACTTAAGATCAGTTCGGCAAGAACTCGCTGGGACGGAAGATTCGTTAGAGGAGATTTATCTTCTGCGACTTGCCCAGGCAGCTGAGTGGATGGGGATTATCGGCTTACCTCTTGATGACTGCGATCGGTTTGCATATCCACCTGATTCTGCTCAGGCATCTGATTGTACACCCTACAGATATATTGACGCCGCTTTAAACTGGGTTTTAGAGGCCGACGCGAAAGACTCATCTGGTTACCCTTTGAAGGTGCCGCAAGAGGCCCGAAGACAATTCGTTCAGAGGGCACGAGAGTTGCTGTCGGAGTACCGACTCCAGCTCAATAAGAAGACTGGTAATAAAACCGAAATAGAAGCTGTTGGCTGGTTCTTCGAGCAGCTCCTAAAAAAGATCTGATATAGCAATTTCTTGTAGTACGTTCCGGGCCTATGGCCCTGCACCGGACTCCCAATTCGCTGTGCTACATGGGGGCCGCTAACAAGGGCGTTATACAGTGAGAAAATATGCAGAATCTGACGATCACAGATCAACTTGCTTATAGCACGGTAAGGATCGAGTGCGACTTTCCAGATGGAAAGTCCGGTACTGGCACTGGTTTTTTTATGCATCTCTGTGTTGATGGTGATACTGCCGTTCCAGTGATCATAAGCAACCGGCATGTGGTCAAGGGTGCGTCAGTAGGACGCTTTGTTCTCACTCTCAAAGATGGTGAGGGCAAACCGATCGTCGGTCGTCACAAACTATTTTCACTCCCTAACTTTGGCGATTCATGGATCTATCACAAAGATCTAGACCTTGCGATTATGCCTATCGGGCCCTTGCTAAATGCAGCAGCAGAGTCCAATGAAAGCTTTTTCTATGTGCCCCTAGAGAAGAATTTGATCCCGAGCGAAGCAGAACTGCAAGACATGCCCTCCATGCAAGAAATAGTGATGGTTGGGTATCCGAATGGTCTTTGGGACCATGTGAATAACCAGCCTATCTTCAGAAAGGGAATTACAGCTACCCATCCGGAGCTTAACTACAATGGCAAGCCTGAGTTCCTGATAGACGCTGCGTGCTACAACGGTTCTAGCGGATCGCCGGTTTTTCAAGTTGATATTGGTAAGGTGACCACTCGCGCTCAAGGTACGACAATTGGGCCTTCAAAAGTTAGATTGCTCGGAATCCTTTATGCGGGCCCTCAGCATGTTGCTACCGGGGAAATCAAAGTTGTTGAAATCGGTGAGCGCAAAGAGGTTGCCGTAACTGGTATTCCTAATAATTTGGGGATGGTGATCAGATCTAGAGCACTTTTAGATTTTGAGGCACATGTTCAATTTATTATGGAAAACGGAACAAAACCGAAAAGGAACGCGCCATGTCCATGTGGTAGCGGAGGAAAATATAAAGCTTGTTGTGGCAGAATCGTATAAGAAATTCTTCCTGTTTGTTCCGGGCCTGGCAGCTCTCCACCGGACAGCCTTGTCGCCGTTTTGCTCTTCCAAAGCTGCCGCTCAACCATGGCGTTCGGCGGCAAAAGACCGACGAAGGAGATTTAATGGTTACAATGGCGCAAGCGATCCAAGGCATAGTCGAGAGAGCGGGCCACCGTCTTAGCTCTGAGGAAATAAAGGGGGGTCTACCCCGTTACACCGGACATTCCCAAAAAGAGGCTGGGGTGTGTCATGCGTATCGGGGGAACTCCAGCTCGTGAGCCGGGCGTTATCCCTAAATCTGAATGTTCGCTTTGCGACCGTAGCGAACTCAATTAATCTTCGTCTTTAGCCGTGCTTTGGTTTCGTTCAGTGCAAAGGTTAGATTGCGATCGCCTTAGTTTGGACTTACCCGAGAGCCTGGCCGGACAAAATGAGTGCTGACTCATAATCACCCTATACCCGGTTCATGGTTGCACTAAATTCTTATCCGCCTGACTCGATACTCGTGTACGAGTATTGTTGGTGCGACTCCGACAAGGTGTGATGGTCGGACAGTTACGTAATCTCTGTGGTTTCGCCATACCAGTGGATTTTCCTGTCCGGAATGACTTCTCCGAACGGTCTTTGGTCCGTATCTATATATTTCCATGGTAGACTATAGGCGTCGTATTTTTATGCTATATGCCATTTAGGTGGTATTTAGAGCTAGGAATGGTTATTCTAAAGTCCATTATGATGGTACTTAAGTATGGCTATGCAGACCGAACAGAGAATCTTGAGCTTACAGGTCTACTGGAACTACCAGTGGCATGATGCAGGCACCGTCCGGTTCCGGAACCCCAAGGCTGGTCTCACCGATGACATGACGTTCACTTACAATGGAAAGTATGTGAATGCGGTCACCACGGCGAAGGAAGGCCTGTCATTCAAGGACGAGCGGGCCATAGGCCACAATGTCCCCGGACACTTGATGAAGGCGTACCCCAAGGAGCCTGTTGCCCCGATACTCCGGGATATCATACCCCAGGGTGCCGGGCGCCGGTATATGCTCCGCCATTGGGACGTGGCCCAGGACCCGGGTCCGTCTATTGACTTCAGATTGCTCAGCGAAGGATGCATTGCACCGGTCGGGAACCTGCGCATCAAAGAAGCCGCTGAGGCTTTCGATACTCAGTTACAAGACACAGAAGTGGTCCCATTCACTCAGCATGACATCAGCAATCGGGATGAGTATCTGTTGGAGTACGCCAACCAGCTGGGTGTGGTTATCGGTGGCGCCACCGGTGCTGGTGGTGATGCGCCAAAGCTACTGGTCGTCGAGGGTCGGGACGGATGCTTCTATCTTGAGGGTACCCTAGCGGAGCCCGAGATCGCCCATCACTGGCTGGTGAAGTTTCCCCGGGGGCGGATGACGCCGGAGGACCAAGATATCCTTCGAGCAGAAGGAATTTTCTATGAGGCCTTAGATCAGCTGGGCCAAGACACAATCCGGGGTGCCCATGCGGTAGAAGGCAAGGTCCCGGCATTGTGGTTGCCGCGATTCGATCGGGAGGTGACCCCGGATGGTGTCCGGCGGTACGGAGTTGAATCGATGTACAGCCTGAACCAGATGGTCGGGGATGGTGCCCGGATGGAGCACCCGGATGTCCTGGCCAAGCTCCGGGAAGCGATCACGCACCCGCCAGAGGCTGATGAAACTCTCTGTGAGTATCTCGTGCGCGATGTCATCAACTACACCATCGGCAACAGTGACAACCATGGCCGCAACACCGCTCTGATCAAGCGCGACGGTCGAATCAGCCTGGCCCCGGCTTACGACCTGGCTCCCATGGTGCTAGACCAGGAGGCGATTGCCCGGACGACAGTCTGGCCGAAGGAGTACCAGCATTCGGTTTATGAGCCTGACTACCATAAAATCATCGAGAATTTTGCCGATAACCCGAACATTACTCGGACCCGATTCATCGAAAAACTGGAAAAGCTCTCGGGGCTGAGAGAGAAGGTAGTGGAGTTGGGCGCGCCTGAGCGGGTCATGGAGCATAAGAACATTGTTTTTGAGCGACCGGAGCGATTCCTCGGCACTTTGAAGAAAGCGATGGGAGGCGACGATGCCCAGAATGCCACCAAAGTTTGAAGCTCATGAGCGCGAGGCGGCCCAAGCCGATTTAGAGAATCGCATGAAGCAGGGCAGGGTCTCGGTGGGAGCCGCGGTGCGTGAGGTTCGCCAGCGTTTTGTGGGCTTGACGCTGGAAGACTATGCTCGACTGTGTGGTCTGTCGAAGACCACCCTTATGAATATAGAGCGTGACGACCCCCGGGTCCTTCTCGAGTCTGTAAAGAAGGCCGTGCAGCCACTGGGTTACCAGTTGTCTCTGGTGCCCGCTGCGGATCTTTAGGGCAGGAGTGTCTGCTGCGCCGGGGTAAGTCCAACCATCGGCCAAGGGTGCCTGGTGAACCGTGTCCACCTCGAATATTTCGAAGCATTCAGCAGTTAAGTTTCTGTAGATTTTGCAGACCTTCGTTCTCTCGGTTATCAATTTAAATTAACTAAGTGTAATTATATTTTTATATTATCGCATTGCCTATCACCTTTCATATTATCTTTGTGTAAGTGGCTGTTATTTGGTTTTGGGTTAGAGAATAACCCACCTCCTTAAATATTTTAAAAAATATCAAGCCTTTCGTTGTATGTATATCTTGTGTTTTTTATCTGATAAGTTTTCGTCCTTCTGAATTTGATACTAAAATGAACGGAAGTTGGAAAATGGCAGAATCAGCAATCGGACTTAAAACCTTTTTTGAATTTGGAGGTCGGGCACCACCTCTGAAAGTCACCATTAGCACCCCTGATTTTTTCCTGACAGAAACCGGTATCAATTTGCCAAAAACTGGCATTACGTTTCTTTATGGGTTTAAGGGCTCACAGAAACTACTCGGGCACGCTATTCAAAGAGCGATGCAGAAAGGCTCCGAGGTTTGCCTGGTTAACGGGCAAGCCTTCGTGGGGACATATACCGTTAAAAAGCAGGATCTTTCCCGGTTTGGAGAATTTCGGTTCATGAACCTCCCAAACCAAGTTAACTCTGCGACGAAAAGGGATTTGAGAGCACGGTGGCGGGAGCTTCTCGATAAATACGCCTTGGACGATGATTTTCCGCGCCGGCCTAGTCCTCATATGTTTTTACTAGACGAACTGGTTGCTCAGGAGCCATACGACAAGCTTACAGCGATTGCGTATGAGGTTGAGACTGCCGTTGGGCTTGTGCAATTGGTCACTGTTTTCAAGATTGATGATATTGTCGATGTCACTGCGAACTCGCAGTTCCGAGTGAAATTAAATCTTGAACTGCCTCAATAAATTAGGTCTTTAGTAGTAGTCTTTCTTTTTAATGGATTTTAAAAATTTCAGATTAATAAGAATATTGCATGAGGAACGAGAAATTAACGTATTGGACGACTTCAAAAAAAGATTAACGACACTCAGTTTTCACCAATTCAGTGAGCTTACGGAAAACGAGAGACAGGAAGTAGTATCTAGGCTTGTGCTGGGCGTTCCGTTCAGCAATCTAAAACTGTCAGACAGTTTAAGTCAATACAACGAGGAATTTCCGACCATTGAAGAGGCCCTGGAGCGAATACAACTGGCCGAGTTATATCTGGAAGAGAAAAATCAGGTTCAGAGTGTTAGTGTTTATAGGCGACCAAGGATATGGTCCAACTTTTGTGATTTGTGGTTAGCGTATTGCGGTCTCGAAGATTTTTCACTTGGATTGTTGAATGTCTTTAATCATTGCACGGATAGTCGTGAGGTGCCCGGATTTTGGGTGTCTTCCAACAGTGAACCAGTCTCGATTCTCGATACTGACTTTGACGCCATGACCAAGCTGACGTATCTATTTCACCAGTGGTTTGCCCATGTTCATGGTTCCTACGACCCGCTTTTCGTAACCTGGGATGCTATGAAAGCAAATGCTCTTGAGCATGGCCTTTCAGCAGGGCCGTCAGAGGAATATCGAACCGCTTGCGAAGAAGCTTTTGAGAAAACTTGGGATTTTAATGCCCTTTTATATCTCGGGCTTCTAGATGTCCCGCTTATCCCCGGGCGCTCAGTGTCAAAACTTGTGGCGATGGGTGGATCGACAACTATTCGAGAGATTGTGAAAGATCAATCAGCTCGGGCCCTTCGTTGAGCTGTTAACAATCCGCGCATCAAAAATGACCAGAATGGGTTCTCCTCACCGTAAATAGCATCGAACGTGAGGATGTTACTCAAATCAGGGCTTTTCGGCTGATACGGATAAGCAAGGCAACACGGGCAAGCGAGTCGAGGAATGCTTATGGGCTTTTAAAGAGGCAGCGGATGACGGGCTTTAAAAGCTGGGGGTTAGAGATCCTCTTTACCAACCGCAGGAGCATTGATCCACTCTTTCAGTTCCTCAGGGAAAGGTGCCCACTCATCGCACTCAGCCAAAAGTTCACCCAGTTCATATTTTGGTTTTGCCAATGCTTCACCGTGCGCTGTATGAAAATCCAGCCCGTCTAGGAGTTGCTCCTCAGACAACGGTGTGGTCTCTTTTCTGATACGGCTTTTCATTGTTGTTCCTCGAAAAGTTTTGACGTTTCCTAGTGCGGAACCGGATTGAGTTCGGCATTTCCCTCGCAGTCTACTCTCTCGCGATGCGCGAGCTTCTTTCGCCTAACGGAAATTCCATTTGCGAGGTCAACCAACATCCGAGAAAACTCGGCCGCCGCGACATCTACACGCTGACGATTGATTTCATTGATCCTGTAAACTTTCTCCAGAACTTCTGACATTAGCGCCCCCGTTGGCTTAGGTTGATGCAATCTTGCTTGTTATTGACCTGATCAATCAGAACGAGCCAGCGGAACTTGAAAACAGTGTTAGTCATTCGCCCGACTAATTAGTAGCAGGGGCTACTAATTATTACTAAAGCGAACAACTGGCTGTATGCCAGTCACTTGCCCGAAAAGCTTAGAGCTTGACTGGAATCAGTTCGCGCCCACCGTCTTTCGTCGAAACCTCGCGGAAACCATTTGGCTCCCTTTTTGGCAAGACTCCGTTAGCAAGTTCGTTTAGCATTTTTCCGAATTGCTCCATCGCAGCAGGAACATTGCGGCGATTTTCCTCGTTAGCCCTCTCAATCTGTCGAAGGAGCGTTGTGTTCGGAATCTGCGTCTTTTCGAACTCGGCAAAAGGTAACTCCAACTGGCGAGAAATCCCGGATGCTGCAGCTCGACGATTCTGCTCATTCGCGCGCTCAATCTGTTTAAGCAATTCAGACATCAGTCAGGCTCCTCTGACTTCGGCTGGTCCCGATGAGTCATGAAGTCATCAGTGACACCCTCGCCGTCGAAATATTCATCCCAGACAGGTTCGGTGGGACGCTCGTACTTTTTTACAGATCCTTTCAAGCGCTCCAGTGGAACGCTGTTTTTGTCGGACAGACTTTGATCTTTATTCGCGGTTTTCATGGCGATCTCCTAGCCAGGGCTTAGATGTCGACAATCACTGGAGGATTAGTGGGCCGGTACCGCACCGTGCAGATAGAGGCGTTCACGAACAGCGTGCGCCCGTGTTGGTACTGCCCATAGCCTTCATGGATGTGGCCGCAGATGTGGACCCGCGGTGAGAGCTCTTGTACCCGCTGCAATAGATCCGCGCACCCCACGTTCTGATTCTTGAACCCGATAGCGACTTCATCCCCGATGCGCGCAGGTGGACCGTGAGTAATCAAAACGTCGATTCCCTCTGGAATCAGGTCCCATTTCTTACGAATGGGCGCACCCCTGTCTCGCATATAGGCCCAATCCAGGAAGGTCGGGGTCCAAGGTGAGCCCCAGAAGTGAACTCCGTCTATCTCAACGCCTGAGTCCTCCAGATAGATCGCGTTGGTCAGCGTTTCTCTCGCAAAGCCCGGCGTCTCTTGGAAAGCCCAGTCATGGTTACCAGCGATCACGATCTTATGGGCATGTGGCAGAGTTGCTAGCCAATCGTTCAGGTCTCGAACGTTATCGAGTGTACCTGCGCCCAGGCAATCGCCAGCATGAATCAGAACATCGCCATCCGGAATTTCAGGAATGCGGGAGTGCAGGCTGTGTGTATCTGAAATGCATACCAGTCTCATAGCTTTTTCCCGAGGGATCTTGCTCCGAATTTAGCCAAGTAATGGAACGTAAAACATAGGCGTAAAGCCTATAAATAACTGAAAAATAACATTTAATGATCAGGCTACTCTTGATTGATCAAACTTTCCACAAATACTTCGATCTCGTTTTATCGACGTGTTGCTTTGCTTTTTTGCCCTTGAGACCAATGTGATTTTTGAAAACTGAGTCTCGGATAGGAGCTTGTCAGCTAAAACTCGCCCTCAATTGTTTTTCATTCTAATGCCGGTGGTGACTGCCAAGCGTGCCCGAAGAATGAATGCACCAAGTATCGATCGGCCGAAAGTTATTGCTCCGACATTCGAGAACCGATTGGGTATGGAGCAAATTTGGGGTGACTTTCTGTGAAACGATAGTGGGGCAAAGGTCGAATCAGGAGTTATTGCCCGTGCATTATGAAAACACACACGCGGATTTTTTGGACATCAAGCTTAGAACAATCAAAGTGAGTGAGCTTTCAGTAGGTCCTAACTTATCTTCCTCGGAGCTCGAGGTTTTTTTGGCGCCAATTCCTGTGCTGAAAGACCTAAATTCAATGGAGAAAGAAACCGTACTCATCGGTGCTCTGCTTCACATGCCGATCGTCTGGCGCCCCAACTCGAAGAAAACGACTTTTCGCGTATTGGCAAATCTTCGCACGGCTGAAATCTGCCGCTCTCAGCTTTCCCCAACCGAGAGGGTCAAAGTTCTCGAGATCACGACCCCTCCCGTGTCCGTCTCGCCAAGTGAGTTTCAATTGCTTGCCGGGTTCATCTCAACGATTTGGCACGGTCTTGACCCAGTCTTTTCCCGAAATCTGTCGCAACAACAAGCCGGACTGATCGATCGAGAGCTGTTACGGCGGTTCTTCCCTGAACTTGCGACGAAGCTTGGACGAGAAAAGTTTCTCGGGCTGAACCGGCGACACCAAACTCCCCAGCGTCAGCAGGCCTTTTCGCCAACTTCACAGATGGCGTTGAATGTTGGCGGAGATCCACAAAGTGAATGAGGACTTCCATACTTGGTCGTTAAGGGAGCAGCTGGAGGAACTTGTTCGTCCCCGTCCAGATTGGTTTCAGATCGCTTCTATTGAATCAGGGCTTTCCAGAGTTCTGCCTGAATTTGCGTCTCTTGGTATTCGCTTGCCAAACATTGGTGTGATGATCGAGATATGCCGGGATGGCCGGTTGGCGGACCATGTTGTCATTGAAAAAGGCGAGCGAGGCGTAAAAGGGCTCAAGGGTGATTTCCCTCAACATGCCGCAATTATCGAACTTGGCCGCCGTCCATCGGTTTCGCACTCATTGCGGCAGCTGGCAGCGCTCATCATGGCCTGTGTGAGCGAATGGGAAGCTCGTGTCGTTCGGGCTGGACGGCCGGATCAAGACGTCATGCTGCTGGCGCGCCGTGTTGAAAATGTCTGGCGCCAGGTTCGGTTAATTTCCGACGCCGGTATTCAGCTCCTCCCCCAGATTTCGCAGAATGCGTCGGAATTTCAAAAGCATTTGGGAAATACACTGCACAACTGTGACCCAAGAGATGCTGATGCTCTGGGACTGGACTTCAGCTACCTGCAGGAAATTCAGAGATTCTTTATTTTTTTCCAGGGAGGGGGACGACTACATACGACGAGCAAAATGCGTAATGAGGGCTCGTTAGAAATTATGTCATTAAAGGCTCTGAATGAGCTGCAAACAGATGATCCAGATTCAGAACTGAAGGCGGATTCAGTCGACGATTACGAACTTATAAGCCGAAGATGCGAAAAGCAAGTCCATCGAATGGACGCTTATTTGGCCGGGAATTCTCCTGATGAATTTGAAGATGAGCCCCGATTTCTTGCGTCGGTAAAAGACATTGCCATGAATTATGGCGGTAATCCGGTTCAAGCAGCGGTGAGGCTGCGCTATCGAAGAACGCACCAGCGACGAGCCGCGCAGATACTGCCAGGCCGGTGGGGAACGCTGAACGACATCGACTTGAGCACACTGCTGCTCGCGGTCACAGGTCAGGCCATTAAACGTGAAGAGCTTGTCTCAAGCATCCTGATATTGAGCCTTCTGACAGGGCGTGATTTGGATTCAGTTCTAGGAGCCAGCGTTGTCGCCCGGAAGCAGCAGTTGCCCCAGTCGCTTCAGGCCTCCTCAGATATCTACTTAATCACCGAGACCAGGGAGTGGGCGACGAAGATTCTGGCTCCTGAGTCACGAAGGCGTGTTAAAAGCGACTGGACAAACGTCATGCAGAATCATGTCTCGACAATCTGCCTGCCGGTTCCTCCGATGTTTTGGAAAAAACTCGAGCTACTCGTTTCAGGTCGCGCGAAGCAAGCAAAGAAGCGGTCAGTCAAGCTCTACGGAAGTTTGTGCGCGAAGAGGCTTAAAGCAGAGGCCCGAGAATTTCTTTCCATCGTCAACCGCGGTCAGCGCAGTCGCCTTACCATCGACCGTATAGCTTACCAATTGACGGAGGAGCTGCAGAGAGAGTCTAAGGACTTGATTGAGGCTGTTCTGATAACGGGCCGACAGCCTCCGTTCGGAGCATCGGCTGCTCTTTACTATCATCACTGTGACCGTCAACGGCTCATCGATAATTACGCAGGCGTAATGCGGCGTTGGCAAACTCTAAGTTCACCTGGGGTGTCGTCGCTTCCTGATCGTCAGCGAGAGCTGATCGATGGCTCTGTCGGTTCTGGCCTGGTGATCGAAACGCCAGTTGTCGCTCAATTGTTCAATGGCCTTCGCGAGCAAGTTCTTCATGACCGAGCGCTGCTGGGAACGATGGAGGGGCGTCGCTTTTTCCATAACTCACTCACCAACTACGTGCTCATGATGACCCTCTGGCTGACCGGGTATCGTGCCGTTCTTGATCCTATTGCCAATGCTTCAGATTTCAATGCACAGCGCCGGTTACTCGTAATTGCTGATAAAACTGGCGCAGGATACGGTCATTCCCGGATGGTCCCTGTGTGTGGAGTTCTCGCTAAGCAGTTGTTGATCTACCAATCGTGTGCAAACGGTCTGAGGAATCAGTTGTCGCTGGCGGCACGCAAGTGCCGGGGTACTTTCTTCTTCTACCTCGATAAGGAATTTAATGAGCAAGAGATTCGCCCCTCATCAATGACCGATTTTCTTGAATGGGCTTATGTTCTTCCCCTGAATCTGAATCGGCATTGGCTGCGGGGAGAGTTGCGGCGGCGGAATGTGCCTGGACCTTTTGTCGACAGATTTATGGGGCACTGGTCGATGGGGCAGGAACCCTGGGGAAGGCACTCCTCTGTCGACCCTGTAAACTTTCAAAAAGTGGTTGGTGACGCTCTGGATGCGCTGGCCGGCGAGCTGGGTTTGCAGCCGGTCGAGGGGATGTCGTGATGGCCGACGAACCCGATAATGCTCACTCGTTATGGCAAGAACCCGTCGACAAACTCGACAAGTTGATCAGGCGTAGGCGTGCCCAATCTCCGAAAGGGGACGGACACCGCGAGTTAAACCGCCTCAGTCAGAAAAGAGCTCGGCTAGGAAACGCCCTGGAGCGTTTGGAGTGTCACTATCCAGATTTGTACCGTGGTGATGAGGGCATTGAGCGATCTGCACAGGAAGTTGAGCGGCTGATAACCGACGTCTGCCAGGGTAGCGGGGGATATGAGCTTCGGGATATTCAGCATTACCTTGTGGTTGGCTTGGCCAAGGGCGTGAAAGAGCTTGGCTGGTCGTTACCCGTGCCAACGCCATTGGTCGTCAGCGGCGTGGAATCATCCAGCGCCACACCAGAAACGTTCCAATATCTTGAACACTATGACAGGTTGGATGCGGCTTTCTTCAATCAGCTTCAAACAGCCCCCACGAGTGAATACTCAGATCAGAGGCAAGACGCAGGGGAATTACTATTTTCACTCTGCATGCATTCCGGATTGATCTCAATGAAATGGTTGGCTGCGGTTCCTGACGCCATTCTCGCAGGCGCCGGTGTTAGGCAGAATGTTGCTTGGCTGGAGCTAGAGCCGATATCGCAGCGTGTGGATTCGGAAGGGGTTAAATTCAGGCGTCGTGTTTTTCTGGCGCCCGTGTCTCAGATGCTCGTGTGGCGATGGTATCAGCGGTGGGGGCGGACCTGGCCAAAAGAGCGGAGTAGTTCGTCCTCCATCGCCATTGATGTTCTGTTTCGAGACTACCTAACAAAGTTACGCCTTGCGAACGGACTGAAAACGATTGTCGCGGGGCAATGCCTAAGGCTTGCAGAGGCAAACTTAACCACCCAACTTCCTGACTTTCTGGTTCACTACCTTCGGAGCAACCGCATCGGCGCTTCACTAGTCGGAGAGAACTGGGAGAGGCTTCTGTCAGACCTTCGAGGATCTGCGTCTAGAGGAGCGAAGCAGGCCGAAGGTGGGCGATTAGCACACATAAATCCGCTCGGAATTAGCACACACTTTCCTGATCAGAGAGCGCTGTTTCGAGAGTTGATTCAAGGAATCGACGTTAAGTTGAGACGTGAGGCCAAAGAGTTTTTGAAGAGCTTTCTTCAAAGGCAGCAGGTTTCCCCAATCCTTTATCTAATGACCAGCTGGGCAAAGGAGCTGCTGACTAATGGGGGCTTAATAAAGAAGAACCTATCGAACTCTTCCGTAGTGCGCTACCTCAATTGGATTAAAGGCCTTCTGTTCTATGCAGATGAACTTCGTGATCCGTTAAATGCTGACGAAGACGACTGGCAGGCTATTTACGACGAAATTATCGCTAACGCTCCTGGACGGATCGCGGATTGTGCAGGCAGGCTCGCGGCGTTTCACCAATTCTTGACCCAATCTTATGGATTGCCGGATGTTGATATTGAGGGAGTCAATGTTGAGCACATGGTTGATGCGCACGTGCTTACCCCGCGGGAATACCAGAGAGCCCGAGAGGTTTTGCAGCAAAGGGCTTTGGATAATGGTTTGGCGGAATGCCAGGAAATTATTCTCATTCTGGGGTTTCGGCTGGGGCTGCGTCGAGGCGAAGCGTACAGTCGATTATTCTCAGATTTTGCGGGCCTTGAGGATCCGAAAATTAGTAGGCCGGAGCTGTTGGTTCGTCCGAATAAACATGCGCGCATTAAGTCAGAGACGTCCACGCGCAGGCTTCCGCTCGATGTATTGCTGACTCCCGATGAGTTGTTGAGGTTGCGCCATTTTCACAAGCAGCGCCGGAGCTTGGTCTCTGGGCAGGCCACGGTAAGACCAATATTTGCAGAGACCGCTGGCAACTATTGGCCTGCGGTCACATCGAGCTTGTTTGACCCCTTAACTCAACTGCTCCAAGAGGTCACTGGAGATTGCAACTTCCGATTTCATCATCTGCGACACTCATTCGTTACGTTCACACTCCTGAGACTAATGGAGACGAGCCCGGGTGGGTTTTTTCGGCCTGAGTGGCAGCGCAGCGAGTGTGGCATAGACCTTTTGCCCAGTTCTCACAAGTGCCTCTGGGAGCAGGCAAACCTTCCAGATCCGGGCCAGGCGCTCTGGTTAATAGCTATGTGGGCTGGCCACGCGTCTCCCCAAGTGACCCTGGAGTGTTACTCGCACCTTTTGGACTGGTTGGTCGGACGTTATCTCCAGGAACGGCATAATCCGGATTTATCATTAGATTCTCAGCGATCGCTGCTCGGTAAAAGCCCACTTGCCCTCGAGAAACTTCGCAATCGGCAATCATTGTCTCGCGCACCTACGCCAGCGGGTGAGATTGCTCAAATGCTTGCTGACCGATGGCCTAAGAGGGGCAGAAAGCCACTTTATAGCCTCAAGCCGCATACCATTGCCCAGGAACATTATCAGGCGGCGACACCCAAGTTTGATTGGATGGCTGCTTACAACCTGCAGCGTTGGGCCGCGGAGGATGTGGTCAAGAAAGGAGAGGCGAGGGTTAGAGGGTTGAACGCAGCGGCTCAACTGCTAGGCCTGACTTATGAGCAGGCTCGCCGCTGGGATCGGATAAGTCGGACGTATTATCCGAATCTCTCGCGACAGTCTAAAGATGTACTTCGGAACTTGAATGAAAAACACATTCATAAGGGATTGCCCGAGATAAATGGCCGATTCATTGCACCGCCAAGCTCAGAGAGTCGTCAATCCTTTGCGAGGCATTGCTTTTTGCAGCTCATCAAGTGGCACGAGGAAGAGCCAGTTCAGTCGTTAAAGAGTATGCAGGCGGTGCTAGAAAATTCACAACGTAGCAAAACGCCGATTACTCCTTTGAAAGCAGAGCATAAAGGGTTGCTGTATAAACTGCTTGTTCAGCTAAAACTGAAAAAACATGTTCAGCTACAGTTACGGTTAAAACCAGGGATGAGCCCCATTGAAAAGAAACGGCACTGGGCCAAAAAGTTAGGGGTTTTGCCGGATGAGATTATCTGCAAGTCGACAGCGCCCGACGCTCCTATGCGAAAGAATGGGTCGCTCTCAATTAAAGTGAGCCCACCACGCCAACTAAACGAGGGGCAGAACCTGTTTTGGAGTGTTTTTCGATTCGCTGTCATTTCCGCGTACACCGTCTGTAAGGGGTCCTACGCTGATGAAGAACTCGACGTTAAGTAGTGAGTGGCTGCCCTTGAGGCAGCCATTGCGTTCATTCACAGAGGTTTAATGGCCTGTACGTGCAGGCGTAAAACACCGGGGTGGTTGCTTGTCCGCAACTTCGCCGACACGCGTTGACCTGATTTCGGGGTCCAGCCTGACGGAAGTCGCAGCTCATGAATCACCGCGCCTATCCGTTGTCCTCTGCAATGCAGGTGAATAAGCCAAACGTGCAATCCACAATATTTTTTGGGTATCAAGCGCGAGCTGAGAATCGTGAAGTCATCTGACCAGTACGCTAGATGAATATTCACGTGAGTTCGTTTATCCATTGTCGACCTCCAGCCCGCTTAACTCTTTTTCCAGTTTGCTCACAAGCCAGGGAAGGCTCTCGTCGCCCATTGAAATGTCTTCGTCCAGTGTCTGCCGACATACCCAGTTTTCCAATGCCTCAAGGTTGCAGCGTTCGCCACCTAGGCCTAGATGCATCACTAGTTCCCGCCCCTTCGGCACCCGAAGAGCTGCGCCCATTGCATGGGCCATGTTGCGGATCATGCGGCGCTCTCTTGGAAGTAGGCTGTTTAAGGGGGCGAGCCTCCGTCCGGCGGTGTTTGTGAAGAGCTCAATTTCAGTTGTCATCAACAGTCTCCTCATTCTTTTCGCCTGAGACATCGAATTCGTTGATAAGCAAACGCTCAAACGCTGATCCATCTCTTCGAGTCAAATTCGGCACATACCTTGAATAGACCCGAAACAGCATCTCGGTCGT
>Ga0136590_1000603_pt1 | contig 16660 bp, 14 predicted proteins | sample AntRauMFilla3765_FD_104934 | JGI IMG/M metagenome (GOLD analysis project Ga0136590, IMG submission 104934) | Saline lake microbial communities from Rauer Islands, Antarctica - Metagenome Filla 3 #765 | ecosystem: Environmental > Aquatic > Non-marine Saline and Alkaline > Saline | place... | reverse complement strand
CCGGCCCTTGAACGTGATTCCCGACGGGGTCTCGCGAACGGCCAGGTCCGCGGTGATGACGACGTCGACGTTCCGCGGGTGGTCGCGCTCGTACAGGTCGCCGTCCTCGGTCGTCAACACACGCGTCGCGGCCGTCCGATCGACGTCGGTCACCTCGGCGACGGTGTTCCCGTTCGCCGACTCCGTCATTCCGGCCTGGATGGCGTCGGCGAACTCCGGGCTGGCGTTCTCGATGCGGAGTGTGACCGTCCGGGTCGCGGCGTCGCCGCGGGGTTCGGTCGTCCCGACGCGCTCGACGGCGGCGGTGAGGCCGTAGTCGTCGGTCCGGAAGGGGAGCGACGCTCCCTCGGTGACGCGCGTCCCCGCGAACTGTGCGGCGTCCTCCGTCTGGCGCGCCTCGAGCGTGAGCCCGAGGTGGACGCGCTTTTCGTCCGGCGAGTCCGTCCCGTAGACGGCAACCGACTCGACCGTGGCGATAGTGCGTTCGCGGAGCGTGAAGGCGTCACCCTCGTCGATCGCCGCGGCGGTCTCGGCGTCCACCGTGGCCGTGGTGCGGACCCCGCGCTCGGTGGTCGGGATGGCCGACTCGTCGCCGGTGTCGGTGAGCGTACCCTCGACCTGGTACTCGTCGGTGACGACCTGGAGGGTCCGCCCGAGTCGCGGCGGCGCGCCGTCGTACTGCAACGTGTCGTCGTCGGTGAGTTCGGTCTCGAGTTCGACGCGGACGACGGCCGCCGTGTCGCCGTTCGTGCGCGGCTCGAGACGCACGTCGGTGATCGTGAGGTTGTCCGTCCCGCCCGGGGAGTAGGTGTCGCCCTCGTTCAGCCGGGCGACGATGTAGTCCGGTTGCGTCCCCAGGTCGAGCGTGGCGTGCGTGCTCGCGATGTTTGGTTCCTCTGCCGGCTCTGGTTCGGGCTCGGACCCGAGAACCAGCGCCGCGCCCGCGGCGACGACAGCGAGGACCAACAGGACGACCAGGGCGTCGACGACGTTGACGACGCCGAACAGGCGCCCCTTCTCGTCGAGAATCTCCATTACGGGAGTGGTTGTATTTCCGGGTAAAAGTCGTTGTGTTCGAGGGTGGAGAGTGAGTTGAGTAGCAAAAAGAACCGCAGTCGTTAGCAGTACCGCAAACACGTAGAAAGCCCTCGGCCCGCTCGGCTCGTGCGACTCGCTTCGCCCCTCACTCGCTCCGCTCGTTGCGGTGCTTACTTCGTCGGACTTCGTCACCGAGCCTCGCCCTTTCGGTCCACCAGGAATTTCTTCGGTCGACTCGCAGGTATACGGCGGAAAGCCCTGTTTCTATACCGTTTTGCATGGCGCATTGCAGTTACACCTCGTCTTCGTCCGAGATGCCGAAGAGGATGCCGGCGGCGTCGACGACGACGCCGTAGATCTGTCGGGTGACGATCTTCAGGTCGAACCAGAACGACTGCTGGCGGATGTACTCGACGTCGTAGCGCAGTTTTCGGTCGGGATCCGTACTGGAGACGCCGTTGATCTGGGCGAGGCCAGTGAGGCCTGGTTTGACGAACCAGCGCTTGCGCCAGTTGCTAACCGACTGTTCGAGGTGGTGTTCCTCGTCGGTCCAGACCGCGCGGGGCCCGACGACGCTCATGTCGCCCGTGAGGATGGCGAACAGTTGCGGGATTTCGTCGAGGTGCGTCTTCCGGAGGACGCGTCCGACCCTGGTGATTCGGTGGTTCGCGTCGTCGTTGGAAGGGCGGACGTCCGCGGGGCCGTCGGTCATCGTCCGGAACTTGTAGACGGTGAAGGTCTCACCGAACTCCGCCGTGCGGCGCTGGCTGTAGAAGACCGGGCCCCGGGAGTCGAGTTTGATACCAACGGCGATGAGCACCATCACGGGTGCGAGGAGGAGGAGCCCGGCGGCGGCGAACGACACGTCGAACAGGCGCTTGATCATGTAGTCCTGCCAGTCCCACGGGTCGAGGTCGGTACTGACGAGTTCGTCGCCGGTCGACTCCGCGACGAGCACTCTGTCTGCGTGGTCCCGGTGGACGAACGCCCGGACGCCGTGCTGATGGCAGGTGGCGAGTGTGCCGAAGAACTCCTCACGGTCGGGCGTATCGAATCCGAGGAGGACCGTGTCGACGTCGTGGTCCACCAGGATGTCGTCGAGTTTTGCGAGGCCGCCGAGTCGGTTTCGATCTGGGGCTTCGTCGGTCGTGATGCCACCGTCGGTGACTCGGGCGGTGATAGTCGGTTGTTCGTCGGGGATGATATTGGTCGGCGAGACGTACCCGAGGATGGGCATGTCGGCCGCTTCGTACAACAACTCGATCGTCTCGCGGTCGTCGCCGACGATGACGGCGCGTGTCGGCGCGAGCGGTCGTCGTCGGATAGAGACGAACCAGATCGGGAGAACGACGCCGAGTATGGCGACAGAGGCGATGAGTGTGGTTCGGGGGAGGCGCGTCGACCAGTCCGCATAGCCGACAGTGGCTAATGCTGTCGCGGCGAGAAACGTTCGTTTGTGCGTGAGGGCGATGGTGTCGAGGATTCTACGCGGTTGGGGCTTGAACAACGGCCAGAGCGCGGCAAGAACGATAATCGCCGTGGTGAGAATTTCGTCGAGAAGATCGCCATTGGCCTTGGTAACGGGTTGGAGATTGTCGAGGACAGGGATTGCAGTGATGAATGTTTGAGTGAGTGGATAGTTGGCTACTGAGACAGCTAGGGCAGTAAGCGCCAGGGCACCAAAAACTGCAAAAACCCGGTATCGCAAGACCAATCCCATTAGTGTAGTGAGGTAGAAAGGGAGTAATAAACACTATGGGAGCGCGATGGTGGTAGTAACTCGAAGATGCGCTGAATTCCTATCAAACGTGACTAACAACAGCCGATTTTGAATGATTCTACTGGGCCTTGTTTAGACGCCTAAAATCAGCCGTTAGAGCTGTCGAGCGCTAGTTCGACGTTTCTGACGGCACACGTGAGAACGAGTTCGCGGACCTGTCCGAACCAGGTTCTCGCTCGAACGATCTCGCCGTATTTTCGTCGAAGCGCGAAAAACGCCGATTCGATATTTGATCGTTGATGGTATGTCGTATCATCGAGCAGAACATTATTTGCGACACCGCGCCAGCCGAATTCGCGGTGCTTGATCACCGGTTTTACGCCCCCAGAACGGAGTTTCTGACGAAGTAACTCCCAGTCGTAGCCTTTGTCAGCGGTCAGTATCGTCAATTTGTCTCGGTTGCGCGTGAGAAGCTGCCAGGCGATCTGTGTATCGTGCGATTGTTTCATCGAGCAATGTCTATCTAGGATCGTACCAATCTTACAGTCGATCAAAGCGGTCGTTTTCACCGCTCTGAACGTGTAATTCGTCCGTTTGGCGTAGTGCTGGCTCGCCGTGATTCGATCCATGCCGGTTGCGTCGATCGCCTGGATCTCGCCGGTATCGTGCAGCTCCGCCGACAACCGCAGCAGCCGTCGCCAGATCGGCATTTTCAGCTCCTGCATCCGCGTACAAACGGTGGTAAAATCGGGCAGTTCGAACGGTTCTAGGTCGAGAAATCGAGCGACCCGTGGCATTTCGTATAGTACGTCCAGCAGTCGTCGGTACGGCAGATCGAGATAGGTTTTGAGACCGTGAATCGAGACGATCACCCAGTCTGCGTAGCCGCCGTCACCACGTTGTAACGCAGGTTTCGCGTTTCCGACGACGGCTTTTTGAGCGAGCGTTACAACTTTCTTCGTGAAGCGGGCGATCTTGGTGTGCACAACCGGATCTACCCGCTTCACTTCCTAGCAAGTTAGACATGTAGCGCGAGCTACTAGCTTACTTATATTAGTTTGAGAGTCCTTGAGCCACGGTGTTTCGGGTGTCTAAACAAGGCCTTCTACTGTATAATCGATAGCTTGTGAAGAGAAGCTATGACGGCTCGGATCCGATAAATCCCAACAGATTGCGTCCCACTGTGTGAAATGAAAACCGACCATCTGGCGCATCATCAGGGTCGCCCGTGCTCTTCAACGCCTCGACAATGTACTCATCGAGCCGCTTCCGGAATAGCCTCTCGGACTCGCCAGACAGAGTTAGCATGTGATTTAACTGTTTTCGTGAGTAATCCAGTGGCAACATCACCGCTCGTGCTATTAGGGCGTCGGAAGCGTTCAGATCAAGTATCGGTTGGAACGGAAACCAGATCGTCGAGGGTATCGAACCCTTCATCCAGGAACTTTCGACGGGAGAGCGACGCAATCCTTTCGAGGAGCTGATGTCACTGACGACCTGTCCGTGTAACGCCTGGACGTTGGGGACCGACGAGTACTTGTCCCGCTCGTCCGGGAGAAAACTGTAATCTTGCGTCAGTTCGGTGGTCTTCAGGAAATGAAGGAATTCATAATCTGCTCCCGATTCGGAAGGATGACGGCGCCAGTAGATGCTGTCTTGCCGAGCTGGACAACCTGTAAATAGACCTCGAATCGATCCTCGTCCCAATCAGTAACAATTCGCAAATATCGTAGTCGCTGCCCATCAATCGTGTATTCAAACCCGGCGAAGTCGAATCCGAGTACTGGCAGCCTCGACGAGGAATCCTCAGAGACGTCGTAGTCAGCGCGAGAGTAGACGATGTGTGGTGCGACCGCCCAGTCCACGTTCGGTAATCCGAGCAGTTCTGCTTTCGCTCTTCGATTCACTAGATTGTGGTCACGATGGTCCCCGAGCACGGCTGTCCCGTCGAATAGATTGCATTCCGAGTGCGGATGGTAAGCCCAGGTTGACGGCTCACCCACTATCTCTACGCCCCATTCCTGTTGGAACTCCAGCGTCGTACTGTAGACCTTCGAACGGTCAACACGCAGCTTAACTATCCACTTGGATCCCAGTTCAATCGGTTGTACGTCGTAGTACTCCGCACAGATCTCCCTGAGACCCCTTCCTCCGCCTCGAACAAGAGGATCATATTGTGGGATCAATCCATACTGGTTGAGGAATACGATGTGGCGACTACTCTCGCTGGAGTGACTTCGGCACCTCTTCCTGTAATCCGATTCTCGCTGGCCCGGATGCCGGCCAGCACTCCCGGAACTAACTCATCTATCTCGGACAGATACTGACGGTAAACGGACGCGATCCACTTCTGCCCCTGAATTTGGTATGGTGTATACGAGATGTATGCGCCGAATTGGTCCGATTCAGATTGAATGAGTGACTTGATCGCCAAGTACGTGGCTTCGAATGAGACGCGGTCACTTCCAACGACGGGAGACGCACCCGGTAGCGTCTCGGGTGGTCGCTGTGCGGTGAGTAACCAGTTCTGTGTAGCGAGACGGCGTTCGAACTTTACCACATGAGATGGATGGCATGCGGCACCATCCTTTCCGTACACACGGCCACAGACTGTACAAGTCCTCTCGACGAAATCCGCAAGGTTCGGCTGGTTTGCCTGATCACCCCATTCTGACTGTCCCTCAGAGTTGCTTGACATGCTGTAACTAAACCTCTGGTCAAAGCTAAAGGTCAGTCTGGAGTGAGAGTCAATGATTTTCGCTAGTTTGTCGTATTCAGTACACAGAAGAGTTCACTATAGAAAATACAAATCTAGATAGGAAAAGGGAACGAGCGTTAGTCCGCGTACTTCACCAACGCCGTTATCCGGACTCATTCATATTGGTGCCGCTTCCAGAAACTGAACGCCCGATGACATAGTACGGATACCGTTTCCGGTACAAGAGACGTCGTCTGTGTCTTAACGTCCCGCGGGATACCGAGATGCGCGAAGACGACGATGTTGGTGTTGTTATCCTTCCAATTCTTTATAGTGCTGAAGAGTCGGTCACGCGAGTGGGTTCACTGGAGTCGTTCACCCACGATCCGAGTAAAGAACTTGCGGTCATCCTGCTCGATTCCGAGTACGAACAGCGTACCGACGAATACCATTCCTCCGACGAGAGCCCCCACAACAAGCAGCACGTATCCCCCAACCACCCCAGAGAGAGCAGCCATGACCGCCCCCGAAAGTGCGCCTGCAGCCAGTGGCTTCCAATACACCGTCGAATACGGCGTCATACCCTCAGTATACCATACTTCGCAGACCCGAATCACGTTGATGAATGAAAGAACACCTGCCGTTGCGAGGGCGGCACCAATCAGCCCGAACTCCAAAATGAAGACGTAGTTGAGAACGACATTGAGCGCTCCGAGTAGCCACTGATTGGCCATGGTCAGATACTGGTGATCAGTCATCATCAGGAGATAACCACTCGGACCGACGGCACAGTTCGTCAACTGGCCGACGGCGAACAGGGTCAAAACAAGTCCGCCAGCCGAGAACTCGGATCCGAAAACCGCGAGAAGTTCCGGACTATATAGTGCAGCGACGAGTGCAGGTGGGATTGCTACCGTTAGTGTCCACCGGGTGATGGTCTCGTAGACTGACTGAAGTTCGGTTACATCACCCTCAGTGTACAGTTGCGACGCGACAGGGGGAAACAACTGGTTGAACGCATTAAGAGGTAGAACCAGTAGCCCGGAGACGAGGACCGCTATCCGGTAGATACCGACTGTTGACTCGGCGAGAAAGAACCCAACCATCAGGATATCTATCCGGTTGTACAAAATCGAACCTACGTCCTTGAGCGTCAATGGAACAGAGTACGAGTAGAACTCTCGAACTCCCATCCTTCTCTGTCGGCCAGCGACATCTGGTCTGAGCGGGGTGCGTGCGTACAGCAATGTTACGGCCACCAGACAGACGAGGATTGCACCGACTGCGAGGGAAGCGACGACGCCGAGCAGCGAGTAGCCAAGTAGCAGTCCGATTGTGACGACGCCGATTTGGGTAACTGGATGGACGACATCAGCGACGATAACCTGGTATTCAAGCTGTTTGAGTCCACGAAACACGGCATTCGTGAGTTTGATTATAGAGTTAAACGGGAGTACAAGTGCGAAAATCCGGAGTACATCAACAAATAAGGGGTTATCAAGCGTAAGTTCAGAAATAATCGGTGCGAGGAGGTATAGAGCGGAGCCGATTAGAACGCTCCCCAGGAGTGCTGTCAGATACGCCAGACCGACGAGGTGGTCCCTATAAGCCGGGTTGTCCTCGTAGGCTGGAATGAACCGGAGCAACGACTGGCCTGCTCCGAACCGCGCGAGCACCACAGCCAGCGAGGTGAGCGTCGTCGCATAGGCGTAAATACCGTAGAGAGATGCCCCCAATCCACGAGTCAACACGACGTTGAGACCAAACTTGAGTCCTTTTGACAGCAGCCGACCGATGAAGAACATCGACGCTCCGCGATATATATCCGTCAGCGAAGACCGCTTTTCCTCGTCCAACGACGAATCCGGCATCTATTTCTCTTTTTAATAGCCTATACTTCACTGCTTTGATGGCGCGATTACAGCCCGGTGCGCCAACTACACGTCAACGTAGCCGAGATCAGCGAGACGGTCGGCAACGTCATCTGATGAGTCGGGCGTTTGTTCGGTCGGTTTTTCTTTGACCACATCCTTCCGCTCTTCACCTGCTATGACGAGCCAGGGGACTTTACAGAGATGTTCGTGCCTCAGCCCACGGGGATGGCCGTACACTGGTGCCGCAAATGGGTGGGGTTTCTCGCCGAGCAGGTTACCATGGTCCGACGTGACGACCGTCCTCTCGTCAAACAGTTCAAGGAACGTCTGGACATGTGGGAGCGCGACAGCCAGGTTCTCCACGTACGCATCCCAGACAAGCTCCCGTGAAACGTCGCCAGCTTCCAGACGCTCCCACACGGTGGGATTATCGCGGCTCGCCTCTTCTTCCATCACCTCACGATACGTAAACTCATACCCCGAATGCTTGCCGAGTTTGTTTGCGAGACTGCCAATAAAGGGGTAGTGCGGCTGCATAAAGTGAGAGATGATACGTTTGTTCGGATAGCGTTCGTACGCTGTCGCGGTCGCCTCCGCCATCGATTCGGGCTTAACCGTTTGCTGCTTCTCGTCCCATTGGTCGTTCCAGACGTCCACGACATCGTGGAACACTTGGCCCAGTCCGAGGGTTCGATACATCGGGTTCGCGGTCACGTATACGGTGTCGTGGTACTGCTCCCCGTCGAAGTTCCGTGTGAGGAACTCCGGCGTGGCAGAGGCTGGCGAAATCCGATAATCAAGTCGTCCGTCGAGCGTGTTCTCTGACTCGAACAGGTCGTATCGACAAGCGTCAAGGATGATGATATTGTCCCAGTCCTCGTCCATCAGATAGCTCGGGTCCCTCGGCGGGGAGTACGTCCACTGGGAGAATTCCCTATTCAGTCGCCTGCGAGCATACGGGATTGCCTTATTCGACCACCAGCGTACCTGAAGAAAGCTCTTAATGTCCTGCATATTAATCCTCAGTCTCAAACGGTTGCGGTGTCGTCCATCCTTTCAGCCTTGACGAAGTACTCATCGCCCCGTCGATGAATGATATCGGTTTTAAATCCGTGCGACTGCAGTAGTTGGTGGATGTCCTCCTCGTCCGAGCCGAAATTGCGGAGTTTTCTCGGGTGAACCTCACAGAAAACCAGCCGGCAGGATTCCTGGAGCGATGATCTTAGTCCCTCCAGGGCCGCAAGCTCCGCACCCTCAACGTCGATCTTGACGACAGTTGGTTCCGGAAGGTCGCGGCGGTTAATCAAAGCGTCGCCACGGTTCGCGTCTATCTCAATTGCCTTCGCCGCACTGCCAGTCGCGATCGCGTGCTCTCCCTCACCGGCCTGTTCGCCGGCAACCGCCAAATCTACCTTTCCCTCCGAATTAGAAAGTGCGACGCGGATGACTTCGGCATCGAGACCGTTGTGTTGAAGATTTTCTAAGAGTCTGTCCGCATTCCCCTCGTGGGGTTCGAACGCGACGGTCTGGTCCGCCCCGAGTTCGGCCGCCACGAAGCAGGTGTACATTCCGACGTTCGCACCGACATCATAAAACACGTCTGCCGGTTCCAGGGACCCTAAGACCTCCCGTATCACGTCACGCTCGCCGACGAGGTTCTTGAACCGCTGGAACTCGGTGTAGGAATCCGTCGAGAAATCGACGGACCTGCCACAAATCGTGTGCATTTCCGTCCCGCCCTTGAGAGCGTACACCAGTCGCCAGAACGGAGTGGATAGTAGTCTGTTGACGCCAGTCTTCCGAATCACGTATCGTACATATCCGGTGTAAAGCTGTTTACGCAGTCTTCGTAGAATATCACCTAATGGGTTACTCAAAGACACGCTATTCATAATATGGAACCCAACCGTTGCGTAAGTATCTGGTCATTTTTCATACCCTGGCTACTTCTGCCGATTCAGCAAGTGGTTAGTGAGTCCTGTGGGTGAGCTACGTTAACTTAGACTACTATTCTTAAGAGACATAATAGCGGGTTATGCCGCATTTCCCGATGGATCGTAACGTCGTGATAGTTTGTCTGGATACCCTCAGAAAAGACAAATTCCGCAAGAACGGTTCCTTCCTCTGCTCGAGGTATGATGTCTCATTTAATTATTGTCAGACTGCGAGCTCGCAGAGCGTACCCCAGCCACATGAATGCGCTTACGGGCGAACTTCCAAACGACCACGGTGTTCAAACGTACCTTCCTGACTTTTCGCAACTCGCCTTCGAAGATACGTTTTGATGATACCAATGATGGATGACTTTATGCAAATAACCGAGCACGAGGCCAACCGTTCGATTTGAAAGCACCGAATAGAGAAGTAACGTCGTCCAAATCAGGTTTTCCGTCGGATTGTCTTCACGAGATACAACTGCTTGCTCGTGCGTTTAATTAACTATGTGGCCGAGGAGACGGTCGTGTTTAGTTTGGAGCATTGCGCCACCGAGCGAAACTCTGGAGCCAGAATACGGTTGTTTCTAGAACGACATGGCTGAAGCGATTCGAAAATGAAGAGGGGCATCGCTTGACCTCTCGAAAAATCCGTTCAATGACATTCCAATTTTCGTGGCGCTCTATCTGAAATCGGAGTCCGGCTCGGTGGAGTGTAGTTTGGAAGTGTAGAACGCGATCGACGAGAAACTCGGTGGTTTCGACGTCGTGTTTTTGTCGCAGTTCGTGGCGGAATATTTCGGTGAGGGCAGTCGTCGTCGGAAAGAGCCGGACGTCTGGGAGTTCATTTTTGCGGGTTAGTGGCGGCGCAGAGCCAGAATTGTTGATCATTGATGAGAATCACCGTTTCGTCGACCGCGACCTCATTCGGTTCTCGCCCGGATTCGGGCTGTAAATCCCCCTTTTGCATCCAATCGTGGATCGCTTTCCGGCTTCGCTGGAAACCTAGGTCTTTGAGGCATTCGATGGCATTCGACAAAGACAGGCCTGTAACGTGCGATTAAGTACCGAGCGCCATCGCTGACGCGGGTGTCCGCTGACGTTCCACAAAATCCAAATCGATCCACTCTCTATGTCCGTTGAGGCGGGCGATTTCTGGCAAGGTACCAAGAAGTTCGGCCGCCTCACTTTTCACACTTAACTAAACACGACCCCTTGGAGTACAATATTCCGACATGCCACTGTTTTGATGAGCGAACCCCATCGAACTCGCGTCTCACCTTGATGAGTCAGGTCCGAGGATGAACGAGATTCCCGATCGTACAGATGATAGTATCTCTCTGTCGCTCCCACCGAAAGCAATAGAACCGGGCTCCTAGCATCTCGCTCACCCTTAGAACAGTCAAAATTCACGGAGACAATTAAACTAGACCGTGTCCCGACATCAACATTTTCAAACAGAGATATTGTCTCTACCTATATGATATTCCACTGGCGAATCTCACGGCAAGATCCACACTAGGTCTAGGAAATGGCGAAATATACAAAGTCGGTACACTGATATTCCTGAGTGAATTCCATGGGATATGAGTCGGGTCTCGGTAGTGGTACCGACGTTCAATCGGAAGGAGACGTTACCTCGAGCGCTGGAGAGCATCCAGAGACAGACGTACGACGACCTGGAAACGATAGTCGTCGACGACGGTTCGACAGATGGCACGCGGGCACTCATCAGTGAACAATTCCAATCGATCACTTACATTAAACACAAGGAAAACAGCGGTGGATCAGCGGCAAGGAATACCGGTATTCAGGCTGCGACCGGTCGGTACATCGCCTTTCTCGACAGTGATGACGAGTGGAAACCCGAGAAGATCGAACGTCAAGTTGAGTATCTACAGCGCCGAGACGAGGAATGGGGAGCAGTCTACACAGGATTTGAGAAAGTGCGGAATGGAAAGACGGAATTCGTCCGGTCGCCTTCTGCGGCGGGGGACATCTACAAGCGACAACTTTCCCGTGATTTTGTCGGCCCAACATCGACCGTGCTCGTCCGAAAGCGTTGCTTCGATGCTGTCGGCGGGTTTCGAGAGGACCTCCCCGCCCGTCAGGACTATGAGATGTGGCTCCGGATATCGAAAGAGTTTGAATTCGGCCATGTTGATGATCTACTGACAATACTTCATACAGATTCGCTACATAGAATTTCCGAGGCGACGGAACGCCGCATTGAAGCCCACGAAATGCTGATAGCGGAGATCAAGCAGGAGATATCCGCGCTCCCCAAGGTGAAACAGAACGAAATTATAGCATTGCAATACTATACTTTGGCACGATACTGTCAAAAGAACGGAGTGAATGGACTAGCAAGGAAGTATTTTGTAAAGTCGCTTCGATTGACACCGAGCAAAGTCAGGAGCTGGGCCGGCATCGTTCTGACGGTTTTAGGAGTCTCCACGAGAGAACCGTGGTTTAGGAAAGTGAGTGGGCTCTTTAGGAATAATGATTGATAGGCGATTTGTTTCACCGAGAGTGTTAATGGGCGTCGTTTGGGGGGGCGTAGTGTTCGGAACTGTCGTTGGGTCTAAAGATAGGCTGTACTTCAAATATGGTGGGCAAATAGAGATTTTTCCGCCTAGTGGAGTACTCTGGCTCGGATTAGCGATCACATCTTTCTTTGTCGGCACTTTGCTCACGAGAAAGTACAAACTCCAGTTCAGCGGAAAGGGACAAGAAGGCAGTCGCTACAGATATTTACAGACATTTGCGTTCGTAAAAATATTTGCTGCTGGCGTCACCGTGCTGTTGATACTGTGGACACTCGTCGCCGCGAGCAAGGTCGGCGGCCTTGGAGATTTCATCGCGCTGATGCAATCGGATTGGCACTATACTCGTCGACTCTGGCCCCAGCAGAAACCGTTCCCAGGGGCAAGACTGCTGTACACAGGGTTGATAGCATGTGCGATATATGCTTTCACGCTCTTAGGGGACCTACTTAGCCGCAAGCGGGGTCTAACGAGCCAAGAGAAGTGGAAATTAGGGCTATTGTTCTGTCTGTCACTGGGTCCACTCGCGGTGTTACCGCTTATAGTCTCACAGCGGATTCTTATCGCCTCAGGCTTGTTCGGTGGCGGAGTCGCCTTCTTGATCAGCCATCGTGATGGCGTAAACCCTCTGTTCGTCGTACTACTGGCGATCGGCGGGTTCAGTGTTTGGACGACACAAGAGATAATCAGAACAGGGTCGACGATCGGGCCGGAGGCAATACTACACAGCATTGAACTCGTTTTCCACTACTTCCAGGTGGGGTTCAGCAATGTCACACGCGGGTCTGCATTTATGACCGAGCGTTCCTACGGACTCCTATCCTTCTCTTTCATCTTCGAATATCTTTTCATAGAAGACGAAATAAAAGCACTGTTTCTTTCAGATTTCGAAGCGCAGGCAGGTACAGTGAAGAGCACGGGGCCCTGGAACGCGCTCGTGACGCCATACCTCGACTTTGGCTGGTTCGGATTACTACTCATCGCGGGATGGGGATACTTTGCACAGCTCTCGTACGAATTTGCCAGAAATGATCGTTTTGGCGCTCAAATATACGGACTCATTGGGGCGACTATCATAGTCTCGTTCCACCAACAGTTCTGGAGTAACGCCGCGTTCTGGTTCAATCTCGGTCTCTTAATTGTATTCAATCAAGCACCAGACATCGTTCAGTCGATACAACTGAATAGGGCCATCCTGAGTGAGACAGATAGCGAGTAAATCATGAGGATTGCAAATAGAGAGAAAACATGAGTGGGCATCAGGACTTGATTTCAGTTATCACTCCATCGTACAATCAACATGATTTCCTAACGGATAACATCGACTCACTCAATATGCAGAAGGACAAGAATTTTGAGCAAATTATCGTGGACGGTGGCTCGACGGACGGAACTGTCGAGATGCTTGAAGACGCCTCACCAGAGTACGACCTCCGGTGGATATCTGAACCAGACAACGGCCAGTCGGATGCAATCAACAAAGGACTAAAAATGGCAAACGGTGAGTGGATCGCTTGGCTCAACGCTGACGATTTCTATTACCCGAATGTGCTTGCGAAAGTTCGTGAGTGCTTTCAAGAGAACACCGACGTAGTGTACGGTGATTTCTGTTTCGTCGACCAAGAAAGGCAAGTTCTCTACTGTCAATACAATACGCTTCCTTCGAAACTAACTGAACGATTCTGGACACGCTTCGCGGGAAACCATTGTACGTTTTTTCGGTCTACGGTACTTAAACGAATCGGTGGGGTTGACGAGAACCTGGATTACACAATGGATGCAGACCTATTCTGGCGACTACTCCAAGAGGATCACATCGCGTTCCACCACCTGCCGAGAACGATTGCTGCGAGACGGTTACACGATGCTGCAAAAACTGTCAACCAGTCGGGTGAGGAGATGGGAGAAATTCTGGACGAGAAGAGACAGATATATCGAGGATATGTGCCGGAGACAGTTCCAGAGATAGTACTAACCGCCGGAGTCGGACTAAGCTTCAAAACAATATTGATGCTGTACGAGGCACTCAATCCAAAGTACCAGTTGTCGATTCGGCGGATGCTCAAAGGGGTGAGTGCAGATTACAGAAGGGCAATTACCTCCCTTCTGGGTGACTGAAAGATTACCAGATGGGAAATTTAGTAAAATGCTCAATATACAATTCCAGAACGAAAACTGCGGCCGAAGGTGTGTCCAGCTATGAACAGTTCGTTAAACATCGTACTCATCGTGATGGACACGGTTAGAGCCGCCGATATATTTCAACCTCAAACACAATCCTGCATCACACCCGCAATCTCGACGATAGCAGATGGAGGGATTCGATTTGAGCAGGCAGTCACGACTGCTCCCTGGACCCTTCCATCTCATGCATCGCTTTTTACTGGATCATATCCGTCAAAACACGGGGCCCATGCTGGGCATAAACAACTTGGACCGGGCTTGAAGACTCTTGCGGAGGTATTTACCGACGCAAATTATGAAACCGTCGCGGTGTCGAACAACACGTGGATCAGCGAGGAGTTCGGCTTTGCTCGGGGCTTCGAAACGTTCTACAAGACCTGGCAGTACGTGCAGTCGGAAACTGACCTCGGTAAGATCGCCCGTGAGGAAGAGGGAGCCGACAAGATACGCGGTGTGGCCGATGCTATCTCCGACGGAAATCCGTTCGTAAACCTCGCAAACGCCATCTACGGGCAGTTCTTCCGAAAGACCGAGGACGACGGAGCGAAACGAACGAACGAGTGGATCGAAGACTGGGTATCTACTCGGGACGAAACTCGCCCGTTCTTCCTCTTTGCAAACTATCTCGAACCGCATCTGGAGTATCGTCCTCCAGAGGAGCACACCGAGCGTCACCTTCCCGTGGGAGTTAGCTACGAGGAGGCAATGTCGATATCCCAGGACGCTTGGGGCTACATCGCTGGGACCGTTGATCTCACAGACGAAGATATGGAGATTCTCCGGGCGTTATACCGGGCTGAAATATCGCATCTAGAAGAGAGAATCAACGAGGTCAAAGAGACGCTCCAAGAAGCCGGAGAATGGGAAGACACGATGTTCATCGTGACGAGCGACCACGGTGAGAACATCGGCGACCACGGCCTCATGGACCACCAGTACGCCCTCTACGACACGTTGCTCCACGTGCCCCTGTTCATTCATGGTGGGCCGTTCGAAAACGACGATATCGACGATCTCATCCAGCTCGTCGATCTCCCGCCGACGATCCTCGATACGCTCGACATAGAGGCTCCGGAGTTCCGAAAACAGATGCAAGGAACGTCGTTCCATCCCGACGCGACCGAATCACGAGAGTTCGCTGTCGCGGAGTACATGGCCCCACAGCCATCGATGGATGCCCTTACAAAACGAGTCGGTAACCTGCCGGATCACGTCCAGAAATACAACCGTTCGTTGCGAGCAATCAGAACGGACCAGCACAAGTACATACGCGGGTCGGACGGTTCCACGGAACTCTACGACGTTCAGTCCGATCCCGGAGAAACGAAGGAAATCTCCGATAATAACGAGGACGTCGTCGAGGCGCTCGACGAAGAACTGGACGAGTGGCTTGATTCCTTCGAACACGCTGAAGCAACCGGAGACGTGTCGATGGACGACGACACGAAATCCCGCCTCGAAGATCTGGGTTATCTACAGTAACGCTTCGAAGGACTCAGTCGTCTTCTGGACAGTCTCCGCCCATTCGTACTCGCCACGGACCACATCTCGCCCGTTCGACCCAGACCCCCCATCATCACCGAGATACGCCGTGAGACTTCGCACGTAGCCCGCAACGTCCCCCACCTCCACAGTCTCGCCTCCCTGTTCGACGATCGCTGCCGTATGCTCCAGGTGACTCGATACAACGGGCAAACCCGAAGAGAATGCCTCCAGTACCGTCCTTGGGACGCCCTCCGCGCGGCTCGGTAACATGAGCACATCCCCACTTCGATAGATCTTCGGCATCTCGTCGTAGGGGACGTGACCGAGGAAGTGCACGGAATCAGAGATCGCGAGTTCTCTGGCAAGCTCTTCCAACTCACCACGCAGCGGACCGTCACCACAGAGATACAACTCGACGTCGGGATAGTCCTCTCGAACCCGAGCCACCGCGCGAACTGCATCCGCCGGCCGTTTCCCCTCCACAAATCGCCCGACGAACAGCACGACACGCCCACCCGAATCGATCAGCTCACTCTCCGGACCGTCAGGCGTGAACCGCTCGGTGTCGATACCGTTCGACACCACTTCGATCCGAGAATCAACACCTAACTCACGTACTCGTTCCTTGTCCGTCTCGGTGTAGCAGAACACCACGTCGGCCTGGTTGAACGTCCACTGCCCCAACGTTCGTAAGTACCACCCGAACACGCGCTCCGGCGCAGATTGCGAGTACAGCCCGTGGTTCGTGATTGCCAGCGGAATATCTCCAAGCTGGCGCTTCAGCGCAGCCAGATTCGTCGAGAAATAGAGGTGCGAGTGAGCGTGGATTACGTCGAAGTCATCGCTACTCGCCCCCCACAGGTATCGCGCCACTGAAGGCGATATCTGATTCCCCAGGAGCGACACACCCGGCGACACCCGAATCACGGTGTACCCGTCAGTCTCTTCGACGCGAGGCCGGCTCAGGTCCACCCGCGTCGTCAGCACGGTCACGTCGTGGCCCATCGCAGCCTGGTCGCGACTCATCGCGTGGACGTGGTACTGCCCGCCGCCTTTCGTATCGGGATAGAGGTGCTGGGCGACCCGGAGGATACGCATTCGACCACCACTCGTTCACCACTGAATTTCAACGTGACGATGGACGTGGCTTCCATCTCGAAAACGACCGACCCGAGAAATCT
>Ga0136590_1000600_pt1 | contig 16682 bp, 17 predicted proteins | sample AntRauMFilla3765_FD_104934 | JGI IMG/M metagenome (GOLD analysis project Ga0136590, IMG submission 104934) | Saline lake microbial communities from Rauer Islands, Antarctica - Metagenome Filla 3 #765 | ecosystem: Environmental > Aquatic > Non-marine Saline and Alkaline > Saline | place... | reverse complement strand
CTCAACGGATAAAAGTTACTCTAGGGATAACAGGCTGATCTCCCCCAAGAGTTCACATCGACGGGGAGGTTTGGCACCTCGATGTCGGCTCATCGCATCCTGGGGCGGTAGTACGTCCCAAGGGTTGGGCTGTTCGCCCATGAAAGCGGTACGCGAGCTGGGTTCAGAACGTCGTGAGACAGTTCGGTCCATATCCGGTGCAGGCGTTAGAGTATTGCGAAGACTCCCCCTTAGTACGAGAGGACCGGGGGGAATGCACCGCTGGTGTACCAGTTATCGTGCCAACGGTAAACGCTGGGTAGCTAAGTGCAGTTTGGATAACTGCTGAAAGCATCTAAGTAGGAAGCCAGCTTCAAGATGAGTACTCTCACCGCTATAAGCGGGTAAGGTCACGGCAAGAACAGCCGTTTGATAGGCATCAAGTGTAAGTGCAGTAATGTATTCAGCTGAGATGTACTAATAGATCGAGGGCTTATTTAAATTATGCTTTGCCTTTACAGTTTTGAAAGTTTTAGGTTTTGGTGTTTATGGCGTAATGGAACCACTCCGACCCATCTCGAACTCGGTAGTTAAACGTTACAGCGGCGATAATACTTAGGGAGTTGTCCCTTGGGAAGGTAGCACAGTGCCAAAACCATATTTATATTTTTTTTCAAGAGGAGAGTACAATATATTGCCTGGGCAGTGTATTGTACTTTTTTTTTTCCTTATATAGGCGTAACTTTTTTTTATTTGTTAGAACTTCTCACTGTCATGAAACGTAAAACATTTTCATCTATCTTCATGTTTTTCTCTAACATTGATATCACTCCACCATTAGCCTCATAATTCATTTGAATATAAATTCCATCCTTAAATTTTTTCATTATATACTTTAGATGTCTTCTACCACGGTTTTGAGTAATTACATTTTGCGCTCCTTTATCGGATAGCATTATTTGGTAACTCTCAATTATTTTAACAAGATTATCCTCGTTTAGATCTGGTTTAACGATACATATAGTCTCATATGAGCTTATTTCTTTTATTGTATTCATAGTTTATTTAATTTCTTTCGTTGATGTGCCTTTAATTAAAGACATGCCAATATTATAGCTTTAGAAAATTATTTATTATACTAACATGGGGAATAATAACAGTAAGTGGATGATTTTATATTAACGTTTTTACGTAAACTTTAATCTATCGATTGTATGTTTAAACCTTTTTAGATCAGGGCATGTATTACCTTGATTTGAATATAGTACTTTTTTATTACATAATATATATAACAAGTACAATTGATACTTGGGAAGTAAATTACTATAACCTTTACAAAAAATCGAAAAATGACTGCTACTTTAGAAAGACGCGCAAGCGCAAGTGTTTGGGAACGTTTCTGCTCATGGATCACTAGCACTGAGAACCGCCTTTACATTGGTTGGTTCGGTGTTCTAATGATTCCTACGCTACTTACAGCTACAACTGTATACATCATTGCTTTCATCGCTGCACCTCCAGTTGACATCGATGGTATCCGTGAGCCAGTTGCTGGTTCTCTACTATACGGAAACAACATCATCTCTGGCGCAGTAATTCCTTCATCTGCATCAATCGGTATCCACTTCTACCCAATTTGGGAAGCAGCTTCTCTTGACGAGTGGCTTTACAATGGTGGTCCTTACCAACTAATTGTTGATCACTTCCTTCTAGGAGTTTGTGGTTGGATTGGTCGTGAGTGGGAATTCAGCTACCGTTTAGGTATGCGTCCTTGGATTTCTGTTGCTTTTACAGCTCCTGTAGCTGCAGCTTCTGCTGTGTTCCTAGTTTACCCTATCGGACAAGGTAGCTTCTCTGATGGTATGCCTCTAGGTATTTCTGGTACATTCAACTTCATGCTTGTATTCCAAGCTGAGCATAACATCCTTATGCACCCATTCCACCAATTAGGTGTTGCTGGTGTATTCGGTGGTTCTCTATTCTCTGCTATGCACGGTTCTCTAGTTACTTCTAGCTTAATCCGTGAAACTACTGAGAACGAGTCAGCTAACTACGGTTACAAGTTTGGTCAAGAAGAAGAGACTTACAACATCGTAGCTGCACACGGTTACTTTGGTCGTCTAATTTTCCAGTACGCTAGTTTCAACAACTCTCGTGCTCTTCACTTCTTCTTAGGTCTATGGCCAGTTGTAGGTATCTGGTTCACAGCTCTAGGTGTAATGACAATGGCATTTAACCTAAACGGTTTCAACTTCAACCAATCGGTTGTTGATAGCCAAGGTCGTGTAATCAATACATGGGCTGATATTCTTAACCGTGCTAACCTAGGTATGGAAGTAATGCATGAGCGTAACGCTCACAACTTCCCTCTAGATCTAGCTGCTGGTGAGTCTCTACCTGTAGCTCTAACAGCTCCTGCTGTTAACGGTTAATCTGAAGTTAGTTATCTAACTCAGTGAGACAAGAAAGATCTTACACTTGTGTAAGATCTTTCTTTTGTCTACACAGTTTTTTTTCATTCTTATATTTAATTATTGGAGTATCCTTCCTAATTAAAATAGAATAATGTTACAGATTGTCTCTTTTTGCGACGGTTGCATTGTATTTTCTTCTATAGTATTAATCGATATAGAAAATATCAAGTTTCAACTGATTAAATAATTTAACAGTAGATACAGTTTAAATCATTATAAAATTGGAGAACTATTATGCTAGATGCATTTTCAAGAGTAGTAACTAACGCAGATTCGAAAGCAGCTTACGTAGCTGGTGCAGATCTACAAGCACTTAAAAAATTCATTTCTGAAGGTAACAAGCGTTTAGATTCAGTTAATGCTATCGTTTCTAACGCTAGTTGTATCGTTTCTGATGCTGTTTCAGGTATGATTTGCGAGAATCCTTCTCTAATTTCTCCAAGTGGTAATTGCTACACTAATCGTCGTATGGCTGCATGTCTACGTGATGGTGAGATCATTCTACGTTATGTATCTTATGCTCTTCTTTCTGGAGATTCTTCAGTTCTTGAAGATCGTTGTCTTAACGGTCTTAAGGAGACTTATTCATCTCTAGGCGTTCCAGCTTCTGGCAACGCGAGAGCTGTAAGTATCATGAAGGCTTGTTCGGTTGCTTTCGTTAATAACACTGCTTCATCTAAGAAGTTATCTACACCTCAAGGTGACTGTTCTGGTCTAGCAAGTGAAGTTGCTGGTTACTTCGATAAAGTATCATCTGCTCTTAGCTAATTTTTTATAATTAGATAAAGAACTGAGATTACTCTTATACAAAATATAAGGGTAGTCTCCATTTTTATAAGTATCATGATTTTTTCTTCTTTCTTGACTATAATCAATTAGTTAAATTTTTTTTAGCTTCAAATCGTTTCGATAATTTTTAAGGTATTGTATCTAATTTATAAATCTCCAAATCTTATTTTGTTATGACAGTTTCAATCAATGTTCAAGGTTATTTAGATAATTTAACTTTTTTAGCTCTTTTTATTTCCATGCTTGCTTACTGGAGTAGTATATCTTTCACTAGTTTAAAGCTAGGTGCAAAAGTAGGATTTATATCAATATGTATTGCAAATTTTGCTATCTTTACTAATTTAGGTACGCGATGGTTAGAAAATGGATATTTTCCTTTAAGTAATTTATATGAATCACTTCTGTTTTTCATATGGGGAATTACGGCTATAACAATAGTAATAGAAAGAAGTGTAGCAATATCCCTAATAGGGGCTGTTACTAGTCCTTTATCACTGTTTGTAGTTGCCTTTGCAACTCTTTCTCTTCCTGAAGGCATGCAGAAGGCTGCACCATTAGTCCCTGCACTGAAATCTAATTGGTTAATGATGCATGTAAGTATCATGATGTTGAGCTATTCAACCCTAATTACAGGATCTCTCCTATCCATCTTATTCCTCTTTTTGACATTAGGTAAGAACGTATCTCTCAAGGGGAATTCATTAGGTTCGAACAATTCGTCTAGTACTGATACGATAAATATGAGTATTGCGGTGTTAGAGGTTGCATTACCTCAAAGAATAGAAAGATCTACTCTTGATAGTCTAAATCTACTCGAGACTTTGGATAATCTTAGTTATAGAATAATAGGTCTTGGTTTTCCGTTACTGACAACAGGAATAGTTGCAGGCGCTGTTTGGGCTAATGAAGCGTGGGGAGCTTATTGGAGTTGGGATCCTAAAGAAACCTGGGCTCTTATTACTTGGTTTGTTTTTGCTGCTTATTTACATGCAAGGATTACTAAATCTTGGCAGGGAAAACGACCAGCTATTCTGGCGTCTATTGGTTTTGTTGTTGTATGGATTTGTTACTTAGGAGTTAATTTTCTAGGTAAGGGATTACATAGTTACGGCTGGATTGGCTAATCTAAAGTTCTTTTCTTGTTAATTCTCTATTGCTGGATTGCTAAAATTGCTCTACAATATAGGTTAGAGTTAATTAATAAACAGTAAAGTATAAAACATATGAATGCAGATTTTTTAATTTCCGTAGTTCCACAAACAGCTGCTTGGTCTGCAAAGACTGCATCAGTTATGATTCTATGCAATGTTCTTTGTATTTTTGCTGGTCGTTATATCATTCAAGCTAAAGGCCAAGGTCCTACTCTACCAGGTCCTCTTTCTGCAATAGGATTAAATCTACCAGAATTATTAGCGACAACTAGTCTAGGACATATTATAGGCGCCGGAGCTATACTAGGTCTCGGTTATATAGGTGCCCTAGTTTAAGAGAACAATCCTTTATATAATAATCTACATGATCTGAATAGATTATTGTATAAAGGACTGTTCTTTTATGATTTTTCTTTCTTAATAAGCAAGTCCCATACTTCTTGTAGTTTCACCACCTAGGTATACACGAACTGATAAGAAATCTGTAGGACAAGCTGTTTCACACCTTTTACACCCAATACAATCTTCTGTTCTAGGGGCTGATGCAATCTGTCCTGCCTTACAACCATCCCATGCAACCATTTCTAGAACATCACAAGGGCACGCTCTAACGCATTGGGTGCATCCAATACATGTATCGTATACTTTTACACTATGAGACATAATATGTTGTTCCCTTTCTATTATTTATTGTTGATTTAGTTCTAGTTATTATCATGATACAGGAAAAAAAGTTCTTTAAAAATATCTAATAACATATCAACATATTCTTAAGAGAGTTACACTGTCTTGTATATTTAAATATATCTATTTCTATTAACTGAAAAAAAATGTCTACTCATTATGAAAAAAAATTACAGAGATAATGCTTCTAATGAAATACTTTATAAAACAGAAGAATTATTGGATGCAGCTTCTAATAGATATAAAATGACTATACAGATAGCAAATAGAGCAAAAAGAAGACGTTATCAGGATATAGACTTAGTGGAAGATTTGAGAATAAAGCCTATCAATAAAGCTATTCTAGAAATGGCTGATGAAATTAGTCAGCTTGATATCGTAGGTGATTAATAGACATTTTCAAGATTTACTACTGTTCATCTTATTAACTAAGAAAAAAAGAATTCTTCCAATATTGTTAAACCATGTTACAAGTTTTATTTGGTGATCCTAACGAGAAAAAAATTACGCGTTATACAAGTTTAGTTAATCAAGTTAATTCTTTTGGAGTGGATACTAGTAATCTGAATGATAAAGAGTTACAAGACAGAACAATTCATCTGACCAAGAAAATGAGTAGTTCTCTCAATTTTATAGAGATACTACCAGAAGCGTTTGCTATTGTTAGAGAAGCTTCTTTCAGAGTCTTGGGCTTAAGACACTTTGATGTTCAATTGATAGGAGGAATAATACTCCATGAAGGTAAAATAGCAGAAATGAAGACAGGAGAAGGAAAAACATTAGTCGCAATATTACCTGCTTACCTTAATTCACTATCTGGGTTAGGCGTTCATGTAGTAACAGTCAATGATTATCTTGCTAAAAGGGATTCTGAATGGGTCGGTCAAGTTCCTAAATTTTTAGGTTTAAGTGTAGGGTTAGTCCAAGAAGGAATGACGCAACAACAAAGAAAAGATAATTATTCAAAGGATATCACTTATACAACTAATAGTGAATTGGGTTTTGATTATCTACGTGATAATATGGCAGTAATGTTGCAAGATATTGTACAGCGTCCATTTAATTTTTGTATACTTGATGAAGTTGATTCAATTTTGATAGATGAGGCCCGAACTCCGTTGATCATTTCAGGTGCTGTTGATTCCCGTGAGGATAAGTACAATCGTGCCAACGATGTTAGCCAATTATTACAAAGAAATATTGATTATGATGTCGATGAAAAAGCGAGAAATGTTCTTCTAACTGATGACGGTGTTCTTAGATGTGAGCAAATATTAGATGAGTCAGATTTGTATGATCCAGCAAATCCATGGGCTCCTTATGTCCTGAATTCTATTAAGGCAAAAGAGCTATTTATTAAAGATGTTCATTACATCGTAAAAGATGAAGAAGTTATTATTGTTGATGAATTCACTGGTAGAATAATGGAAGGAAGAAGATGGAGTGATGGTTTACATCAATCTATTGAAGCGAAGGAGTATCTGTCTATTCAGAGCGAAACACAGACTCTAGCTTCTATTACATATCAAAATTTTTTCCTCCTTTATCCAAAACTATCAGGTATGACAGGAACAGCTAAAACAGAGGAAGCTGAGTTAGATAAAATCTATTCCTTAGAAGTAATATCTGTTCCAACTCATCGTCCGATGAGTCGTAAAGATCTACCTGATCTAATTTATAAAAACCAGTACGCTAAATGGCGATCTGTTGCTGATGAATGTCTCGATATGCACACACTAGGACGTCCTGTACTTATAGGAACAACCAGTGTGGAAAAGTCAGAATTATTGTCTTCCTTATTGAAAGAATATGGTATTCCTCATAACCTACTGAATGCTAAACCTGAAAATCTGAAACGAGAAGCAGAAATTATTGCTCAAGCTGGTCGTAAAGGAGCTGTAACTATAGCTACTAATATGGCGGGTAGGGGAACAGATATTTTATTAGGTGGAAATGCTGGTTATATTGCACGTAATACAATCACTTCACTCCTAACAAAAGGTGTATCGAATAGTGATTTTAGCAAGGATCCACAATTAAAGAATTTATTTGATTTTCTGTACGATAAAATAGATGCTTCTTCTATCACGAATAAAGAATTAGAATATAGGCTTTCTATAGCTTGTGAGAAAGGGTTTACCGAAGACAGATTAATTATTACTTTGAGGGCTGCGTACCAAGTCTTGGTAGAAAAATATGATAAGTTAATTGAGCAAGAGCGACAAAGTGTAGTGTCAATAGGAGGACTACATGTAATAGGGACTGAGAGACATGAATCTAGGAGGGTAGATAATCAGTTAAGAGGTAGATCAGGTAGACAAGGAGATCCTGGGTCATCACGTTTTTTTCTTAGTCTAGAAGATAATCTATTGAGAATTTTTGGCGGTGATAGGATTAGTAATCTTATGGATGCACTACGAGTAGAGGATGACGTTCCGATAGAATCGCAAATGTTAAATAGTAGTTTGGAATCAGCACAAAAGAAGGTAGAAGCTTATTACTATGATGCACGGAAACAGTTATTTGATTATGACGAAGTTCTTAACTATCAACGTCAAGCTATATACTCAGAGAGAAGAAGGGTATTAGAGTCTATAAATTTGAGAGATTGGGTTATTCAGTATGCTGAAACAACAATATTTGATATAGTGCAGCTTGATTCTAGTCAAAATATCAATCGTTATGAGTATTATCTTGAACAGCTAACTAAAATTGAGGATCTGCTAGGATTACCCTACTCACTAGATGTTAATTATTTCTTAAATCTATCTCCCTTTGAAGCGGAGAACTTTCTCTCAAAACAAGTTCGCATTGCTTATGATCTTAAAGAGAGTCAAATAGAACTGATTGAGGATGGATTAATGAGAGAATTAGAACGATCATTTTTATTACAAAAGATTGATTCTTCTTGGAAAGATCATTTGCAGAGTATGAATGGTTTAAGAGAGACTATAGCTTGGCGTGGATATGGTCAAAAAGATCCTTTAATCGAGTATAAAAATGAAGCTTATGTTTTATTTACTTCTATGATTACAAATATTAGGCATTCTGTCACTTATCTGATTTTTCGTTCTCAACCTATACTCAAAATATAGTATCAAAACTTAGCAATTAATTTGACAATGCTTGGATAATAAAACATCATATAGTTAATAATTGAATAAAAGAAAATGCATATATGACAAAAAGGACTCTAAGAGGAACTAACATTAAAAAGGCTAGAGTATCTGGCTTCAGAGTGCGTATAAAAACTGCTGCTGGAAGAGCTATATTAAAATCACGCAGAAAGAGAGGACGTAAGCTTTTGACAACTATTTAAAAGACTACGAGAATTACTGTATGTTTTTCTGTATTAAAGAATATACATGAAAAACTTACAGAATTATTTAGATCTTATTTATATATTTTCCCTAATAATAAAACTAGATGAGCTTTATCAAAGAATTTAAGTTATTGTTGAAAGCGAGATATCCTATACTTTATATTCCAACAAGTGAAGAAGAGAGAGTTGAATATGTTATCCGTTCTTGTATCCAGTTGTATAGTAGTAGAGGAATTTATGCTTGGGATTTTGTTGATGGCTACGTGGGTAATCCTAACGATAACGGATTTGCATCTAGGAATCCACTGCAGGCTCTGGAACTGATTGAGCGTCTTACTCCAACAAGCCCAGCTGTTTTTTTACTAAAAGATTTCCATCTCTTCCTTGCTGATATTTCTGTTGCACGTAAACTTAAAAATTTGACAAAGATTCTACGTAATCAAACAAAAAATATTATTATTATTGCGGATGAAGTGAATATACCTGAATCGTTAAAGGATATTATCACTGTTTTAGATTTTCAGTTGCCCCAACCATTTGAGATAAAACAAGAGCTTCTACGAGTGCAAGAATCACTTGGATACAATATCCCTGAAGCATCTCTGAACAGTTTAGTAAGTTCCTGTCAGGGTTTATCCCTAGAAAGAATTCGTCGAGTTCTTTCTAAAATTATTGCGACTTATAAAGAAGTTAATATAGAAAGTCTTGAACTTATTTTTGTAGAAAAGAGACAGATCATAAGTAAATCACAGATTTTAGAATTTTACCCAGCTAAAGAAAAGATCTCTGATATAGGTGGACTTAGCAGTCTAAAATTATGGCTTAAGCGTAGGTCTGGTGCACTCTCAAAAAAGGCAATAGAGTATGGTCTACCCTCTCCAAGAGGTTTACTGTTAGTTGGAGTACAAGGGACAGGTAAGTCATTGACAGCGAAAGCTATTGCTAACGAATGGAATCTACCTTTATTACGTTTAGATATAGGCAAACTTTTTGGTGGAATTGTTGGTGAGTCTGAATCTCGGATGAGACAGATGATTCAATTGTCAGAGGCAGTCTCCCCTTGTGTTCTATGGATTGATGAGATAGATAAGGCATTTGCAGGGATGGATAACCAAGGTGACAGTGGAACAACAAGTAGAGTCTTAGCAACTTTTATAACTTGGTTATCTGAAAAACAATCTTCTGTCTTTGTTGTTGCGACAGCAAATAACATCTATAAACTTCCGACAGAAATTCTACGTAAAGGACGTTTTGATGAGATATTTTTTATTGGTCTTCCTAATGAAAAGGAAAAAGAATCAATATTCAAGGTGCATCTAAGTAGATTGCGTCCAAAATCATGGAATTTATATGATATTCCGCAACTGACAAAACTGGCAAAAAACTTTTCTGGTGCTGAAGTTGAAGAGTCAATAATTGAAGCGATGCATATAGCATTTAGCGAGAATAGAGAATTTACGACTAAAGATATTACTTTTTCTATAGAACAGTCTATCCCTCTGGCTGAATTGAACTATGAAAAGATTGATGAACTCCAAGAATGGGCTGACGCTGGGAAGATTCGATTAGCTTCTTAATTCTTATCTTTTAGACAAATAGATCTTATGATAGAATATATGTATTATTTTCATTGATTAGCAATAGTAATTATAATTAATAGATTAACTCTAAAATCCTATGTCACACTTTAGTAAAATTCAAACCTCTCTAAAAGATCTTGACCTACTAAAAAAATCTTTAAATGATCTATCTATTTATTGGGAACCAGAGCTTAACAAAGTTAGAGGGTATAAAGACCAAACAACATTTGCTAATCTTGTGATTAAACAGGACAATAATTATGATATTGGTTTTAGTTGGAATGGCTTTGAGTATCAACTTGTAGCAGATGTTCAGTTTTGGGAACAACCTTGGTCAATAGACCTGTTTTTAGATAGAGTAAGTCAGAAATACGCTTGTAATTCAATAGTACAATCAACTACTGATCAAGGATTTCAAATAGTGAATCAAACTATTCAAGAAGATGGATCCATCAAACTAACACTACAAAAATGGAATAATAGTATAATCTAATTATAAAAAAGATGCGGACGGAGAGACTCGAACTCTCACAAGGTTAACTTACTAGAACCTAAATCTAGCGCGTCTACCAATTCCGCCACGTCCGCTTTCTTACTACAATATAATCATAGCAAAAGTATCATAAAAAGAAAACATATTTTATATATACTTCTGTCATGATTTTTTTTATGAAAAATAGAAACTATATCATAATATTATCTTTCTGTGCTATAGTGTATACTCAGGTAGAGAAAAGTGTTCGTGTTTTATCCTCAGTAGCTCAGTGGTAGAGCGATCGACTGTTAATCGATTGGTCGTAGGTTCAAGTCCTACCTGGGGAGATTTTAGTTTACTCGCGCCTCCATAGATCTTATAGTATAGAATAGAAGTAAATTAGTCTTAATTTAATACATGCATATGCTAAAAGAAATTAATCGGAATGCTTGGTTGGTAGCTAATCGACTAGGGAATCTTCAATTTGCTATAGTTCTTCTTTTATTGATAGCCTCATTTAGTTCTATCGGCACATTCATAGAGCAGGGGAAAGATCTTTCTTTTTATGAGTTAAATTACCCTAACTTGAAACCGCTATTAGGTTTTATTAATGCTAAGTTTATAATTCTATTAGGATTAGACCATGTCTATACAACTTGGTGGTTTATTTTTAATATATTGCTTTTTGTTACGAGTCTTTCTTCATGTACCTTAATAAGACAACTACCGTCTCTAAAATTTTCGAGATTATGGCGCTTCTATGATACATACGAATCGATGAATAAGTTCAATGTGAGGACGAAAATGGGTGATGGAAGCTTAACAAAATTAGCTTTTCAGTTAAAGAGTAATAATTATAATGTTGTTCAAGAAGGAGATTCTATTTATGCATATAAAGGTCTCATCGGTCGTATTTCCCCGGTAATTGTCCATGCTAGTATAATTTTTGTTCTTTTTGGATCTGTTATCGGTAGTGCATCAGGATTTATGACACAGGAATTAGTTTCCACAAATACCCTTTTCCATCTAAGAAACATTATTAATTCAGGACCATTTAGTCATGTTCCACAAAATCTAGAAGGTTACGTGAGGGACTTTAAAATTGCTTATAGTGAAGAAGGTGTAATTGATCAATTCTATTCAGATTTATCAATCTTAGACACTGATGTGAGTCTACTAAATAGTAAAACTATTTATGTAAATGAGCCACTGCGATACAAAGGTATTACTTTTTATCAAACTGATTGGGGAATAACTAGTCTTAATTTAGTAATTGACAATTATAAATTAACTGAGCTACCTTTAACTTTAGTTGATACATCTTCTAATAATAGATTTTGGATCTCTAACTTGTCACAGTCGACTTCTCTTGGTATTGAAAATATTCTTTTAGTCTTGCAAGATTTGACTGGTAGGTTTTCATTATATGATTCAGACAAGAATATCATAGCTGAACTGAAAGTTGGTGAAGTATTTTCACTTAATGGTCATTCATTGAGAATTACAAATATTATCCCATCAACTGGTTTGCAAGTGAAGTCAGATCCTGGTACTGTATTTGTTTATATTGGATTCTTCATGTTGATGATAAGTACTTTGCTTAGTTATGTTTCTTATTCTCAGATATGGGCTTTTAAGAACACGAATAACTTGTACGTAGCAGGGCAAACTAATAGGGCTGTTTATTATTTTGAAAAAAAGTTTAGTGAGATACTAATTAGTACAAAGAAGTAATTTTTTGGATAATTACTATGTTTTTGTTTAGCTTTCTTATAAAGCACAATTAATTATTGAGTTTCATATTTATTTCCAAATAGGATTGATTGACATGTCGCGTACTATTGTAATAACTTCTGGTAAGGGAGGAGTAGGTAAAACAACAGCGACTGCTAATCTAGGTATGGCTTTAGCTCAGCTAGGTTACCAAGTAGCACTTATAGACGCAGATATAGGTCTTCGAAATTTAGATCTGTTACTGGGATTGGAAAATAGGGTGATTTATACAGCGTTAGAAGTTTTATCTGGAGAGTGTAGATTAGAACAAGCATTGATAAGAGATAAACGACAACCGGGTTTAGTCCTACTACCCGCAGCACAGAATCGAAACAAAGATTCTATTGATTCAGATCAGATGCAATATTTAGTTACTTTGATGAACCAACAGTATGATTATATACTAATAGATTGTCCAGCTGGAATTGAATCAGGCTTTCATAATGCTATTGCCCCTGCAGACGAAGCTATTGTTGTTACAACTCCTGAAATAGCTGCAGTTCGAGATGCTGATAGAGTCATTGGACTATTGGAAGCTAATAATATAAAACGAATCAGTCTTCTCATTAACAGATTAAGACCACAGATGGTGAAAGCTAATGACATGATGTCAGTTGCAGATGTGAAGGAGATTCTAGCAATTCCTCTTGTTGGTGTTATCCCTGAAGACGAATGTGTGATTGTTTCTACTAATCGTGGAGAGCCTCTAGTATTGGAGAATAAGTTATCTCTGCCTGGACTAGCGTTTGAACACACCGCTTGTAGATTAGATGGTCAAGATGTTGAATTTTTAGACTTGCAACTATATTCAAAAGGTCCATTAAAGCGTCTCCGCCGCTTTTTTCTTGGATCTCTTATAATTTAAATAACAATTTAATCATAAATACTGATGATCACAGAATTTTTTGAACGTTTGCTGACCAGCAATCGAGGTAGCCGTGATGATGTAAAGCGTCGTCTCAAATTAGTTCTTGCTCATGATCGTTCTACTTTAAATGCTTCAACGCTAGAAAAAATGAGGGAGGAGATATTAGTGGTCGTTTCTAAATATGTTGAGCTTGATACAGACAGTCTTGAATTCTCAATCAAAACTGATAGTAAGATGACGGCTCTGATTGCCAATTTACCGATAAGAAGAATCCTCCACCCTAAAGACTTAAGTTAGAAAGCTTGATCCATTTATCGGTAAATTAGATTTTGAGTTCTTATCTGATATTAACTAGTTAGTATTGTTTTAGTTAACTCGAGTATTTTTTATACACTAATTGTTATTAACTTTTTCTTGGTATCTAAGAACCTCATCTATCACACTTGTAATTGATTATTGGTTCTCTTCAAATATGGGAGCTATGTTAACTCCCATTTTTTACTGATGAACATAGGATATTAACACTATTGAAACAAAAAAAATTCTATTTTTTTACTTTATAATAATTTATGATTTATTTGTACTTATCTCTCCTCTTATTGCCTAAGATCTTCTTTTTATGAAAGCAATAGAAAGACTTAAACTATCTATGCTCTCTTTATCATATACTAGAAATCTCACTAAGTATTTTCTTGTACGTGACCAAAAAATATTAAGTTCTTCATATCTAGACTTTTGTGAATTTTTCAGTGTCAACCTAAGTAATTTAATAAAAAGCCTTTATTTTTCTTCACTAACGTCAGCTTTCTTATTCGAGTATATGAAACTACCTGAGTTTTCATTCAGTACAGACTTTGCTAGAGATATAGCTCTTTCTCTTTGAATTATTGCTTTGTTCACCCATGTTGCATGACGTGATTTCGTTTTACTGCTTGATGTACGTTTCTTAGGAACAGCCATAATTTTTTACTATTTATAAGTTAATGAATTATTTAACTTCAATGTTTGTTATTTTCTTACCAGTTAACATTATACATCTAAAGCCAATAATATAAAATAAAAGCGTAAAAAGGAATTTTTATCCTTTTTACGCAAAAATATACCTAATTTTTATCTCGATCCCAAACGACTAAGCTGTCTTAAAGCAATTCTAGCTATATTGAATCCTGCCCAAGATAGTGCAGCCAGTAAAGGGAAAAGAACTATTAGTAGTCGCATGTCCATGACATATTTCCTCTTGTAATCTTTCCTAAGTATTATAGCTAATGAGTTACTATTATGTATTTAGAAAACATAAATTGCTATTTTTAGGCTTTTTTAATTGGAGAATTATTAATCTTTTGGATTAAGATCTAGTTATTCGCATTTATATGTAAACTAACTTAACATAAAAAAACTGACTGAAAATTTTATTAATAAATGACTGATATTCCTTTCACTTTGGACCAATTAAGAATTCTTAAAGCGATAGCTTCTGAAGGTAGTTTTAAAAAAGCGGCTGAAAGTCTTTATATTTCCCAACCTGCAGTTAGTCTACAAGTTCAAAATTTAGAAAAACAACTAAATGTACCTATTTTTGATCGGGGAAATAGAAAGGCAGCTTTCACAGAAGAAGGGGAAGTCTTGTTGAGGTACGGCAATAGAATATTATCCTTGTGTGATGAAAGTTGTAGAGCTATCGAAGATCTTCGTTGCTTGAATGGGGGCACCCTAGTTATTGGTGCTAGTCAAACTACTGGAACATATTTAATGCCTAGACTGATAGGTTTATTTCGTCAGAAGTACCCTCAAATAGCCGTTCAGCTTCAAGTTCATTCTACGAGAAGAATTTCATGGAGCGTTGCAAACGGACAAGTTCATTTGGCCATTATAGGAGGAAAAGTTCCTCCAGAACTAGATAATGTACTTCAGATTACCCCTTACGCTGAAGATGAACTAGCTCTAATTCTGCCTAAATTACATCCTTTTTCTAAACTTGAATATATTCAGAAAGAGGATTTATATCGTCTTCGATTTATAGCTCTCGATACACAATCTACAATAAGAAAAGTTATAGACCAGGTTTTGAATCAGAACGGTATAGATAGTACACGTTTTAAAATCGAGATGGAGTTAAATTCAGTTGAGGCTATTAAAAATGCAGTACAATCGGGTCTTGGTGCGGCTTTTGTTTCAATCTCTGCAATATCCAAAGAACTAGAGCTAGGTATCCTACATTGGGTAAAAATAGAGGATATTACTATTAAGAGAACTTTATCAATTGTTGTAAATCCTAATAGATATCGTTCTAAAGCGTCACAAGCTTTTAGTAGAGAGATCCTTACTCTTTTTGTATCGTCCTACAAAAATAGATATTGATGATAGCCTTCTATTCTTTTTCTTTAATGTATTCGTATGTTAGAGAGAAATTCTGCTTCTTCAGCACTATTCTCAATTTAAGATTGAGTAAAAAAAAATTTAACCACAGTTCAGTAAACATTGTGTTAACTTACATTATATCTGTCGTTTTAACTACTAGAGCCAGGGATATGGAAGCAGTAATTTTATTAATACTTCCATATTCTGTTACGTCATTGGATAAACACTCAGTTTTTTATCTTTTTTTCCAGCTCTTTCGAAACATACCTTTCCTTCTATTAAGGCATACAGAGTATTATCTTTTCCAATGCCAACATTATTACCTGGTTTGAAGACTGTCCCATTTTGTCTCACTAGGATATTTCCAGCAGTTACAAATTGCCCTCCGTACCTTTTAACCCCCAGTCTTTGTGAGTTAGAATCACGTCCATTTTTAGTACTTCCCGCCCCTTTTTTGTGTGCCATGTATCTTTACCGTTATTTTAGTTAAATATTTTTTCCAGCTAAAGTGATCTTGTCAACCAAAATTCTAGTGAGATTATCCCTATGTCCTTGTTTTTTCCTTGTTTTCTTTTTTGGCCTCATTTTATAGATGGTAATTTTTTTACTCCTTATATGACCCAGAACTGTAGCTTCTATCTTTGCATCTATTAAGCATGGTTTACCAACACTAATATTTCCATTATCACTAATAAGCAGAACTCTAGTTAAAGCTATCTTATCACCTGGATTAAGATCCAAACTGTTAAAGTCATAAAAACGACCAGACTCTACCCAAAACTGACGTCCACTCGCTTCTATTATAGCGTAGCTCATATTTATCCTTTCTCTTTTTTTTTATAACAACACAAAAAAAAATGTGGTTTTGGCACTGTGCTACTTTCCCAAGGGACCACTCCCTAAGTATCATCGCCGCTGCAACGTTTAACTACCGAGTTCGAGATGGATCGGAGTGGTTCCATTACGCTATAAATACCAAAACCTAAAACTTTCAAAACTGTAAAGGCAAAGCATAGTTAAAATAAGCCCTCGATCTATTAGTACATCTCAGCTGAATACATTACTGCACTTACACTTGATGCCTATCAAACGGCTGTTCTTGCCGTGATCTTACCCGCTTATAGCGGTGAGAGTACTCATCTTGAAGCTGGCTTCCTACTTAGATGCTTTCAGCAGTTATCCAAACTGCACTTAGCTACCCAGCGTTTACCGTTGGCACGATAACTGGT